>MPMF02364347.1_pt1 | contig 20072 bp, 19 predicted proteins | sample 1617271 | NCBI WGS metagenome assembly MPMF02 (sample SAMN05944812, study PRJNA350692) | marine metagenome | biome: marine; feature: ODZ; material: water; isolation source: 120 m water sample prefiltered with 30 um filter, filtered on to 0.2 um... | place: Pacific Ocean | collected 2012-04-09... | reverse complement strand
GTTCGGGATCGCGGTCATAAACCCCATCTACTTTTGTGGCTTTAAACACCACATCAGCGTTGATTTCTGCTGCTCGAAGTGAGGCCGTGGTGTCTGTTGTGAAGAAAGGATTGCCGCAGCCTGCACCAAACACAACCACTCGGCCTTTCTCTAGATGACGAATGGCTCGCCGACGGATGTAAGGCTCCGCCACCTCTTGCATTTCGATTGCAGTTTGTACTCGGGTTGGTACTCCTGCTCGCTCTAAGCCGTCCTGCAATGTGATGGCATTCATCACTGTGGCCAACATGCCGACGTAGTCGGCTGTGGCCCGATCCATGCCCGCTGCAGAACCCTTAAGGCCTCGAAAAATGTTGCCACCACCCACCACGATCGCCAATTGGGTGCCATTGGCCACCACTTTGGCTACATCTTCAGAGATGGATTGAACAATTGCTGGATCGATGCCATAAGTCTGATCGCCCATCAGCGCTTCGCCGCTGAGTTTTAGAAGGACTCGCGCGTAGGCCATTCATCGTCCAGATCCCGATGAGAGTAGCAAGCCTTCTCCTAATAGTCCTTGAGCTGGATGGTCTGAAGGGTTGTCGATTATCTGGTTCGTTTGGATGAAGTGATCATTCCTGATCGATGCGAGAGAACGTGCTTTGTCGCAGCGATGTGATGGCCCGTCTTACCTTTTGAGCGCTTGAACGCATCAGACAGGATCCTTCTTGTTGGAGCGAGCTCATTGTGCATAGAGCTTTGCTGGTGAACGGTCTGTCGGTTTTTGTTGCTACAGATCAGCTATTGGATGCAGATTTAGAGGTGAGATGATTGATTGCTTCAGAACTCAATGCCTGCTTGTGCTTTGACGCCTTGCTCCTTGAAGGGGTGGTGCACCAAGGTCATTTCTGTGACCAGATCTGCACGTTCAATGAGCTCCTTTGGTGCGCCCCGGCCAGTGAGTGCTACGTGGGTTAGGGGTGGCCTTCCCGTGATCCCCCCTAGTACTTCTTCTACCTTGAGGTATCCAAGTTTCATCGCCACATTGACCTCATCAAGCACTACAAGTTTGTGGTTGTTGCTGTGGAGGTAAATCAGAGCCTGTTGCCAGGCTTTTGATACCAATTGCTGATCTCTTTCCCGGTCTTGGGTTGTCCAGGTGAAGCCCTCTCCAAACGCATGCCAGCTCAATGCGTCACCAAAAACTTTTAACGCTTTTGCTTCGCCTGGCTGCCAACTCCCTTTAATGAATTGCACGACTGCAACACGCTCGCCATGGCCAAGGGTGCGTAAGGCAAGCCCTAGCGCTGCTGTGGTTTTGCCTTTGCCATGTCCTGTGAACACAAGGATTAGGCCTTTCTCTTTGTCTCGTTCTCCTACACGTTGGCGCTGAACGTCTTGTCGGCGCTGCATGCGTTTGCGGTAGCCCTGTTTGTCGGTTTCGGGGGCTAAATGCCCGCCTATGCCGAGAACTTCTGCGCTGTGATCGAGTTCAGTTGAAGGCGGCGAATGCGGAGGTGGAGGGTTGGTCATCAAAATGTTGGCAAGGTCTTGAGCATGCTTTGAGTTGGGCTGGTTATGGGAGGCGGGCTGTGATTCGTTGTAGGGCTCGGCCTGCTAATAGTTCTTGCTCAATAGTGCTGTAACCCATCTCCCGAAGTTGCTTGGGCAAGTCTGCTTGGAGCATTTTGATAGCGGTTTCAGTTTCGAACAGGGCACAAAACAACTGTTGGGGCAGTTTTAGGTATGGGCCTGCTGGATGGAGGTCAATCAGCACTAGCCAGCCACCCGGTTGCAATAGGCGCATGCAGGCTTTGAGCACTTGTCGTCGTTCTTCTGAGCTGAATTCGTGCAAGGCCAGGCTTATTTGGATGGCAGCAAATTGGTTGGTGTTCAGCGGTGGGTTTTCTGCCATGCCCTCGATGCATTGCAGTTGGGGGGTTCGTTCAGCTGCTAGTACCAGTGCCTTTGGTGAAAGATCTAAACCTGTTACAGCGAAACCAGCCTCGATCCATGGTGCTGCTGTTTCGCCGGACCCACAGCAAAGATCCAAAACTGGTGCTCCTTTAGAAATCTTGTCTTGAAGAGCAGTCAGCCCTAAGGACCTCAACCGCTTTACACCCCCTACGCTGAGGGCCGAAATGGTTGTCACTAGGTCATAGAACCAGCGATGCTCGTAGGCAAAGGTCCTTAGTGGTGAGGTCATGGGCTGAGCTTTCGAGCTAGGGCTGCATCTACCGCTTGTTGTTGGTCACGTCGGGTGATCCAGTGGTGATAGGTGCGGGTATGAATAGCCACTGAATGGCCCATCATTCTTGCTGCAACGGTGTCTGGAAGGCCGATGTGGATTGTGCGTACCGCCCAGGCATGCCGAAGGTTGTAGGGGGTGAGGGGCAGTTGATAGCGTCGGAATTGTTCCGACACTCTTCTCCCCACCTGTTGAAGTGTGGTGTGACGCAGGTCGATATTCACCGGCGGGAGGGCCTGGGCATTGTTTGCTAGTTGTTCAAGCTCAAAATGCTCGACCCAGTCTGGATTAAACGGCCAAACCTGATGCTCGCCGGTTTTTGTGTTCGGCAACACGCGCAAGACCTGATCTTCTCCCTTCGCTAAAGCAGCAAGGTCGCAGAAGAACACCTCGTGATTGCGCAGGCCGTAAGTGGCCATCAGTCCATAGGCAAGTCGCCATCCTGGGTTGGGGATGCACTCCACCGCCTCGATGATCTGCTTGTCGCTGGGCAGTTGACGAAAGCGCGCCTGATGTAGTCCATATCCATCCGCTTCTGCTCGCCAGTCTTCCGGCAGTGCCATTTCCATGTGGCGTGCCAATGCACCTAGGGCCGTGGCGCATTGCTGTCGGCTTCGGCTGCCATCTGCATAACTGGCCAGAGTGTCTTTGAAAAGGTCTGAATCAAAACAGCCCTGCTTGTTAACAGCTAGGGCTCTGAGTCGTCGTAAGTAAGGAAGGTAAGCGGACGTCCATGTGCTGCGGCTACCGGCCGGCGACCGTCGGCGATATGGATCAGCAAAGAATGCCTCTTCAAAGCTGGCCAAAGCTTCTCTCAACCCAGTCGCTATCTCTTCAGGCTGTTTCCGTGTTGGTTTGGTCGTCCACTGGGACCAGTCAAATTGTTTGCGTTGCAGTTGGTAGTGCACCAGTTGCAGAATTCGCTCCGCCTCTTTCAATTCTTTTTGTTCTGCCAAAAGCTGCAGACTGATTCGTTGAGTTTTGATCAATCCAGTTCCATGACGGCAGGGCAGTGCTCCGCGTAGATTGAGCCACTGGCCTCGCTGTTCAATTCTCAGGTTGATGCTGCTGTCAGCCAGGGCACGGTTGATGTTGATTAGCTCGTTGCTCAGGTCCATGGCCCTTTAGGGATGGTGCCACCTTGGCGTTGATGGCGGCTACCCTCAAGTCCTTCTAGAGAACTCTCTTCTATATGGCCCGGGTTGGTGTCCTCTTGATGAATCTAGGGGGGCCTGAACGTATCCAGGATGTAGGACCTTTTCTCTTTAATATTTTTGCCGATCCGGAGATCATTCGGCTGCCTAACCCTGCTCTTCAGAGGCCTCTGGCCTGGTTGATCAGCACGCTGCGCAGCAGTAAATCCGAGCAGGCCTACCGCTCAATAGGGGGCGGTTCACCTCTGCGGCGGATCACTGAACAACAGGCTCGGGAGTTGCAGAGTTTGCTTCGGCAACGCGGTATCGATGCCACGAGCTATGTGGCGATGCGTTACTGGCATCCCTTCACAGAATCCGCTGTTGCAGATATCAAAGCTGATGGGATTGATCAGGTGGTGGTGCTTCCCCTATACCCTCAATTTTCGATTAGCACCAGTGGCTCGAGTTTTCGAGAGTTGCAGCGCTTGCGACAGACTGATGAATCTTTCCGCAAGCTGCCAATACGTTGTATCCGCAGCTGGTACGACCACCCTGGTTATGTTCGTGCCATGGCGGAGTTGATCGCTGAGCAGATCCGGCTGAGTGATGTGCCCGGAGAGGCTCAAGTGTTTTTTAGTGCTCATGGAGTGCCCAAGAGCTATGTCGAACAAGCAGGTGATCCATACCAGAAGGAGATCGAGGCTTGTACAACCTTGATCATGGCTGAGCTGGAAAACCTTCTGGGCTATGGCAACCCTCATTCCCTTGCCTATCAAAGCCGTGTGGGCCCAGAGGAATGGATTCAGCCCTATACCGATGAAGTTATTGAGCAGCTTGGTGAGGCTGGTACCCGCGATTTAGTGGTTGTACCGATCAGCTTTGTGAGCGAACACATCGAAACTCTCGCTGAGCTTGATATCGAATACCGCGAGCTGGCTACCGAAGCAGGGATTGTTCATTTCAGGCGGGTGCCTGCTCTCGATACTTACCCCACATTCATTGAGGGCCTGGCCGATTTGGTTGGATCTAGTCTTGAGGGGCCAGAGATCAATCTCGATGAGGCTGCGAAGCTGGTCGGTCGAGTGAAGTTCTATCCCCAGGAGAGATGGGAATGGGGCTTGAATACCAGTTCTGAGGCATGGAATGGACGCTTAGCCATGCTTGGTTTTGCGGCTTTTTTGTTGGAGCTGATCAGTGGCCATGGCCCTTTGCACGCTATAGGTCTGCTCTGAGCGCTGGCTAGGTAGGGGTTGTCTCACTCTTGTTGTTGGTTGGTATGTGGGATCACTGTTCTCAGCGGTGTCCATTTGTATTGGGGCATTCGCCATCAGGCAGCAGGCTCAATGACGGATTGATTTTGCCGGTGATGGTGAAGAACCAATAGGCAATCTGTACGGCAGGCCCTTAATCTTTAGGAGCAGACCATGCTTTGCCACTGCCGTGACCTTGACTTCTTCAACCACGGCTCTCGGGGATTCATCACAACTAGAGAATTGTCGACTTACGGGTGCAGATGCCCTGATGGATGCTCTTCGCCGTCATGGTGTTGACATTATCTTTGGTTACCCCGGTGGGGCAATCTTGCCGATTTACGACGCCGTTCATAAAGCTGAGCAGCAGGGTTGGTTGAAGCACATCCTCGTCCGCCATGAGCAGGGTGGGACCCATGCGGCGGATGGCTATGCACGGGCCACAGGTCGGGTCGGAGTTTGCTTTGGAACCTCTGGGCCAGGAGCAACCAATCTTGTTACTGGTATTGCCACGGCTCAGATGGATTCAGTTCCCCTGGTGGTGATCACAGGGCAGGTCCCTCGACCATGCATCGGCACGGATGCCTTTCAGGAAACTGATATTTTTGGGATCACTCTGCCTATCGTGAAACACTCTTGGGTGGTTCGTGATCCAGCAGATCTGGCCTCGGTTGTTGCCCAAGCATTCTTTATTGCAGCTTCGGGACGACCTGGTCCAGTCTTGATCGACATCCCTAAGGATGTGGGGCAGGAGGAATTTGACTATCTGCCAGTCGAACCAGGCACTGTGGTGCCTTCAGGATACCGACTATTGCCCGCCCCAGAGCTCACCGCAATTGAGGCGGCTCTCGATTTGATCGAGAATTCTCAGCGGCCTCTTCTCTACGTTGGTGGAGGAGTGATTTCTGCCGGAGCTCACGAGAGTCTTAAGGGTTTCGCGGAACGTCACCAGATTCCCGTGACCACCACATTGATGGGTAAGGGGGCGTTCGATGAGCGAGATCACCTTGCCTTGGGCATGCTGGGTATGCATGGCACGGCTTATGCCAACTTTGCTGTTACTGAATGCGATTTGTTAATCGCTGTTGGCGCACGTTTCGATGATCGGGTCACCGGCAAGCTTGATACTTTTGCACCCCGCGCAAGAGTGATTCATTTTGAAATTGATCCAGCGGAAGTAGCAAAGAACCGACGCCCTGATGTTGCGGTATTGGGTGACGTTGGTGTCAGCTTGGTGAAGTTATTGGACTTGAGTAAGCAAAGGTCTGTGGAGCCGATGACTTCGGCTTGGCTCACTCGTATTGAACGCTGGAAGCAGCATTATCCATTGATGACTCCGCCTAAGGAGGGTTCGATATATCCCCAGGAGGTGCTCTTGGCGATTAGGGATCTGGCTCCTGAGGCTTACGTCACAACAGACGTGGGTCAGCATCAGATGTGGGCTGCTCAATACTTGCGTAATGGACCTCGGCAGTGGATCAGTAGTGCGGGATTAGGCACCATGGGTTTTGGGATGCCTGCTGCTATTGGTGTTCAGATTGCTTTGCCAGACGAACAGGTTGTTTGTATTGCAGGTGACTCCAGCATCCTGATGAATATTCAGGAGTTGGGAACACTGACTCAATACAACATCCCTGCCAAGGTTGTGATTGTGAACAACCACTGGCAAGGCATGGTGCGTCAGTGGCAGCAAAGTTTCTATGAAGATCGTTATTCAGCCACTGACATGCTTCCCGGTATGCCTGATTTCGTGGCATTGGCTAAGGCCTTCAGGGTTGGCGGGGTGTTGATCACTGACCGCAAGGATCTCAAGCCGCAGTTGAAGCAGGCCCTTGCTACTCCAGGTCCGATGCTCATCGACGTGCATGTGCGGCGTGATGAGAATTGCTATCCGATGGTCCCTCCCGGCAAGAGCAACGCTCAGATGGTGGGTTTGCCTACCCATCCTGAACTTGCCATGGATACCACTCGTAGTTGCGGATCTTGTGGCGCCACCACCGCCCATGAGCACATTTATTGCCCCGAGTGTGGCGTTTCTCTCTGATGCGACGACTACAAGGGATTTTTCTAAGCCTTCTGCTTGTTTTGTCAATCGCACCATTGCCTGTTATGGCGGCAGAAGTGCTGCGTGTGAGTAGCTCCTCGTTGCTCCAGGTTGGTGACCACAACCGAACCTATACGGTTCGTCTTGCTTGTTTGCAGGTGGATCCATCTGATGAGGCGGAGGCAATGGCTTGGTTGAAGTCAGAGCTACCCAGACGCAGGCGGGTCAATCTGCACCCAGAAGGTTCTAGTGATGGTGTGCTTTTGGCGCGGGTGACCTCCATCGGTAGCGATGTAGATCTCAGTGCAGGGCTAGCGACTGCTGGTTTAGGTCGCTTAACGTGCGATTCGCCTCAGACTTGAGATAGGAGTGGCTCTGCAGGATCAAATTGTTTCTCTAGAAAGATCTTGTGATAAAGCCAGAGGTGTCTGATCCATCAGCCCTACTCTGATTACGTTGGGTCTTAAGGATCATGGCCCCCTCCCAAGCGGCCCCTGTAAGTGGTTCGTCTTTGGCTGCAGATTCCATTGCAAGTGGGTCTTGGAGGCAAAGGTTCTTTAAGGCTCCCTGGCGGAGCTGGTTGATGATCTTTGCCAGTCTCCTTGGCTGTCAGGCGGTTTCGGCAAGTGGGTTGCTGTCTCCATCTGTGGTGGTTCTGTTGCCAAAGGGCTCTGCTGTAGAAGGTGCCAATGAGACCTTCCTCAAGGGCTTCCAGTTGGGAGAGGAGAAGGTAAGAGGTTGCGGCCTTGCGGTGGCGTCTGTGAAGTTGCGTCTTCTCAGTCTGGATGATGATCCTGCTGTGGCCTTATCAGGAAACCCGCGGTTGAAGTTGGTCGTGGCGCCTCCTGCTGCTGATCTTCGTGCTTTTTCTGCTCTGGCGTCTAAGCGCAATCTCAGTGTGGTGCTGCCTTATCAGCGGGGCGCTTCGTTACGAAGTCTCGGGGGGCTGGATGCACGTACACGCCTGTGGTTCTTGGTGGCACCTGTTCGCGATGATCTTGAGGCCATGGCCCAGCGAGTGATGGAGCAGGGTTGGCGCCGCGTCATGGTGGTGCGAGATCCATCTGAGCTTGGTGTTGCCTCAGCGAAATCTTTTATTGAAGCCTTTGAGATCCTTGGCGGCAGGGTGGAGAGCTACGAGCCCGAGTTGGTGCAGAGCGTGAATCCTGACGATGGCGAACGACTCAAGCGTTTGCAGCAGGACCTGGTCTGGCTAGGCCCTGATGCTCTTGTCTTGGCGTCTCGCCCATCAGGTCCTCTTGCGCAGGTTTTGAAAAAGGCTCAGATGGATGGATTGCTTGGGCGGGGACCACAACATCCAGCCTGGGTATGGCTTGCATCATCGGATTTAGCGAGAGATATCGGGCCAGAAGCCTGGGAGCAGCTCTTGTTGAAGCAATCCTCAAGGGGGCCTGGTTGGCAGAAATTTTCTGAATCGTTTGAGCAGCATTGGGGGCAGGCGCCAGATTTATTGGCCGCGGCTGGTTTTGATACTGCTCGAATAATCGCGCTGTCAACCATGTCTGCTTCTCTAGCTTCTGCAGAGGGAAGCGCTGATCCTCTTGGATGGGTTGATGCAGAAAGTGAACCCCAGCCTCTTTGCAAAGCTTTGCGCTTGCGGCTCGAAGGCAAACAAGTGCGTTTGGAGGGCGCCGCTAGCAGTTTTGCTTTGCGAGCAGGACAGACACCTTCTGGGACAACAGTTATTACTAGAGTTTCTGCTTTGGGGCCTGGCTGAGGAAGGACTCGAATCTGCTGCGATTGAATCAGGATTGGATGGAGCTGATGCGCTCTACGTGTGAGGTGATGACGTGTTGCGGTTGAGTGAGTTGAAGCTTCCCCTTGATCATTCGCCAGAGGCGATCGAAGCAGTCATCCTTAAGCGGTTGCGTATTCCCCCTGCCCAGCTCATCAATCACAGGCTGGTGAAACGAAGTATTGACGCTCGACGTCATGAGCGGATCCAGTTCATCTACAGCGCGGATGTGACGGTGCGAGGGGAAGCTGCTCTGTTGAAACGCCACGCAGGCAATCAAAAGATTCGTAAGGCTCCAGAGACCCGCTATTACCCAGTCGCGAAGGCGCCAACAGATTTCCCTCAAGTAGAAACGCAGCGGCCGGTTGTGGTGGGTGCAGGGCCTTGTGGTTACTTTGCAGCTCTGCTTTTGGCACAGATGGGTTTCAAGCCTTTGCTGTTGGAGCGCGGTCAGTCGATAAAAAAGCGCACGCTAGAAACCTTTGGTTTCTGGAGGGGACAGCGGCCTTTCAACCCTGACTCCAATGTCCAATTCGGTGAGGGTGGGGCGGGCACTTTCTCTGACGGAAAGCTTTATAGCCAGGTGAGTGACCCTGAACACTATGGCCGCAAGGTGCTTGAAGAGTTGGTGGCCAGTGGAGCCAATCCAGAGATCCTTACGGTGCACCGACCTCACATTGGCACCTACAAATTGGCCACTGTGGTGCGTGGAATGCGCGCCAGAATTGAGGAGCTTGGCGGTGAGATTCGATTTGAGACTCGAGTTGATGAATTGCTGCTGCGGCGAGGTTTAGATCATTCACGGATTGGCAAGCCTTTGCATGTGGTAGGGCTGAAGCTTGCCGATGGCAGCACAATTAGCAGTCGACATGTTGTATTTGCCCTGGGTCATTCAGCACGGGACAGCTTCGCGATGTTGGAAAGGGTTGGCGTGAAGCTTGAGGCCAAGCCCTTTTCTGTAGGACTCCGCATCGAACACCCCCAGCCTCTGATCGATCGAGCGCGTTGGGGTCCAATGGTGGGCCATCCACAACTAGGCCATGCGGAATACAAGTTGGTGCATCACGCTCGTAATGGCCGCTCTGTCTATAGCTTCTGCATGTGTCCGGGGGGAGTTGTGGTGGGTGCTACATCGCAAACAGATTGCGTGGTTACCAATGGCATGAGTCAACACACTCGCAATGAACGCAATGCCAACAGTGCCTTGGTTGTGAATTTGGAGCATGAGGATTTGCGCAGTTTTGAGCGTTGGTCAGGTGATCCTCTGGCAGGGGTTGCCTTGCAGCGTGACTTGGAACGAAGGGCTTTTCAGCTTGGAGGGGGTGGATATTTTGCCCCTGCTCAGCGCCAGGAGGATTTTCTTGCGGGCAGGCCTACAACTTGTCTAGGTGAGGTGACGCCTTCTTATCTGCCAGGAATCACGCTGGTTGACCTCAATCAGATTTTGCCGGTTCCGTTGATTGAGGCTTTAAGAGAGGCCTTGCCGGCCTTCGCTAGGCGTTTGCCAGGCTATGAGCATCCTGATGCTGTACTCACTGGGGTTGAGACCCGTACCTCATCGCCTGTGCGTATTCCCAGGGATGACTCCTTTGAGTCGCTTAACACCACTGGGCTGATTCCTGCTGGAGAAGGGGCTGGTTATGCCGGAGGCATCCTTTCGGCTGGCATCGATGGGATTAGGGCTGCAGAAGCCCTGGCGAAACAGCTTGTGGTTGTTCATTCTCCAGCTTGAGCGACGATTCCACTCCACTGCACGGCTTTGACTTGATCCCTGCGCCATGAGTGAAAGAGGCTGGGCTCTGCCACTGTGCAGAGTGGGCAACTGCTGATCTGCTCGATGCTTAACCCAGCTCGCTGTAGTTGCTCAGCAGCAGCCAAGCGAATGTCGAGACGCAGTCGCTGTGGCTCTTTGTCTGCATCGAGAATGCCTCGTTCTTTTAGTGCGGAGAGCCGTTTTTCCAGCTGGATTGGTGGGTTGTTTGGATCTGCTTCGAGGCTCTTTGCCACAGCTTCGGCAACGTCAACTTGAATCTGATAGTTGGAGCCGCTTACCGCTGGTCCTAGAGCAACAAGCAGGGTCTCAATTTTTGCTCCTTGAGATTCCAGCTTTGATAGAGCTTCCTGCAGGATCATGGCGGTTACACCTCGCCAGCCGACATGACATGCGGCTGCATGACCTGTGGACTGATCGGCAATCAGTACTGGAGTGCAGTCGGCACCACAGACCCAGAGACTTTGTCCACCCCTGTCGCTGACGAGGCCATCAGCTTCCGGCCAGGGTGGGCGGTTGGCTTGTGATGCTTGGAGCACCCTGCCACCATGAACCTGTTGGGGCCTATGAACGCTAATGCCTGCGCTCAGGTAACCAGCCAGTTGATCGGGGCCTCGATCTTGCCAGCGTCGAGTGAAGAATCCATGCTCGAAACCAGCCTTTTGTAGAAGATCAGCCTGCAGGTAGTAGCCCCCATAGCAACCGACCCAGGTCCATCCCTTGAGTTGGTTGAACAGGATGTCTGGAGTAGCAAGCGGGTCTTGGTTGTCAGTTTCCGCTGCCTGCCCCAGCGTTGTCATGGTTGCGGCAGGTCACGCAGCATCCAGAAACCCGCAAATTGTTTTTCGTCTGGGGAGGTCTGCACAGAGATGAATTGCAGTCCGCCGGCTTGATCTCTTGATTCTAGGAGGCTCTGTTGAACTGCCTTGGCTGTTTTGTCATCCAAATCCGTCACCAGCCAGCGATCGTCTTGGCCTGCTTCGAGCATCAGCTGCGTGCCATCGACGACCAAGCAAACTGGTTCAAGGCCTCCAAGCCAGCCTGCTAGAGCCAAAGCACGGGTTTGACTGAACATCCGGACACCTGGAACCGGGATGTTTTCGTTGTCGTTTGCTCCAACTGGTAGTAGGTCGCCGAAGCCGATTGGCCACTCTTGGGCTTCGCGTAGCAAACCTAAGGGTAAGGATGCCCAGCTCCAGGCGTCTCCCCTTACTGCCTCAGGTAGAGGCACTGGGGGTGTTGGTATTGGAGTTGGGGGAGGAGCCAGCGGACCAGCCATGTAGCCCTCCTCAAGGGGGTAGACGTCACGTTCTCGTTCGGCGAGCCAGTCGAGCAGGGCATAGGTTCGGCGGCTTGCGATCACTTCGATTCCAAGCTCTGAGGCAGCACGTTGCACCATGGTGCGCATCGATATACGCCAACAGCGAAGCCTTAGAGGTGCCTCCCAGCCTTGTCCCTGAGAGTCTTTCAGGGCCTCTCTTAGGGCATCGGTCAGCCACAGTGAATTGACTTCTCCTGCAGGGCAGCGTTTCACCCAGCGGAATGGTGCAGTCCCTGACGGGTCCTGAGAGCTGCTGATTAACAACTCCCAACGTTTTTTGCCGTCAGATTCAAGGATTGGTCTCGAGTAGAAGTCGAGCTCCCAGTCAGTCTTAGGGCGTTGGTCTGTGATGTTGGGCGTATTGGCAGCAATCATCCCGCTGACTGTTCCTGCTGCCTAAGGACGTTACGAGCTTTGTTGGCCCGATCAGTTGCTTCAGCCATAACCTTATCTTTTTCGATTAGAAGTTCGCCCGGCTGTCCTTCCAGTAGGGCTGTGTTCAGGGCAATGCGTCCGCGACCAGGGTCCATTTCGGTGATCAAGGCTGTGACTCGATCGCCTTGGTTGAATACCTCCCGCAGGGATCTAAGACTGCCCCCGGTGATCATCGATTGGTGAAGTAGGCCACTCACACCACCTAGGTCTATGAAGAAACCGTAGGGCTTCACTGCTACGACTTGACCTTCCACGAGCTGTCCCACTTCAAGTTCAGAGAAACGGGCGGCGGTAGCGGCCCGTTTCTCTGAAAGCACCAGCTTGCGGGTTTCTGGATTGACTTCCAGGAATGCCACACCAAGGGTTTTCCCGACAAGCGCTTCGTGATTCTCTCCATCTTGGAGCTGAGAGCGGGGGATAAATCCTCGCAGGCCTTCAAGGTCGCAGGTCACTCCACCACGGTTGAATCCATTGACCTTGACCTGGGCGACCTTGCCTTCCTTCTCCATCTGCTGCACTTTGCTCCAGCTCTTACGCAGCTCTAGAGCTCGACAGCTGATGGTGACCATCCCATCGGCGTTTTGCTCTCGGGTGACAAGTACTTCTACCTCTAAACCCTTTGGGAAGCGCTCTTTGAGGTTTGTAATTACGCCAAGGCCGCATTCATTTTTGGGCATAAAGCCTGGTGCTTTCCCACCGATGTCGACGTAGACACCATCGCTTTCTAATGCGATGACCTTGCCTGTCGCCACTTCCCCTGTGGTTCCAATTGGCTGGTTTTCATCTAGAGCAGCTAAGAAGGCGTCTTCATCGAAGTCGAAATCGTCGACACTGCGGGCTGGGCTTGATTGCCTTTCTTCGTTTCGATGATCGATGCCCTTGGGGGCCAAATCGCTTCGGCGTGACTGATCGGCCGGACCAAGTAGATCGGCCATTGTCATGTTTTGCAGCTCGCCGAGATCAAAACGACTCTCATCAGAGGCTGCATCAGCCGAGACGGGGCGATTGGGGGCGCTGCTGGGCTGGCTTTGGCTTGATCCTGAAGTTGCTTCGCTGCCAGGGGGAGATGCTTCGGCGGCTTCACGCAGTCGCTGTTCTTGCTCCCCACGCCTGCTGATATGCATGACCTGCAGGGGCTTGCGAGGGGCTTCCGCTGCGGGTTTAGGGGGCTTTGGTCTATTGGGCTGCGGACTGCCTGATCCGGCCATGGGGGCCTTGGGGTCGTCGATCGACCATTCTGACAGGCAGGGTGGGGTTCTGTTCGGAGATCGGTGCTGATGTCTATTAATTCCCGGCGCTTTGACCATCTCAGCTGGCCAGAGGCTGCAGAGGCGGTTGGTCTGGAGGGCTCCACCTTGGCTTGGCCATTCGGGGCCTGTGAACAGCATGGTCCGCACTTGCCTCTGATGACGGATGCTTTTTTTGCTGAGCGGATGTTGGTTGAGGTTCTTGAACGTTTGCCTGCAGACCTGCCGATCTGGATGTTGCCAGCCCAGCCATTGGGATTTTCTCCGGAACATGAGGCATTCCCTGGAACTCTTTCCCTTTCAGCGAACCTGATGTTTCAGCTGGTCATCGAAGTTGGTCAGCAATTAGCGGCTATGGGAGCCCGTCGTTTGCTGCTTTTCAATGCACATGGTGGTCAGATTGGCTTATTGCAAGTGGCGGCACGGCAGCTTCGCGCTCAATGCCCTGGGATGGCTGTATTGCCCTGTTTCCTCTGGAGTGGCGTGGAGGCACTAAAGGATTTGCTCCCTAAAAGTGAGTGTGAGGTAGGGCTGCATGCTGGTCTGGCTGAGACCAGCCTGATGCTGTCCATGGCGCCTGAGTTGGTAGGGCTCGATCGCCCTGTCGATGGTGACCACTCCACTCCGGGCCAGCTCACTACCCCGCCGATGGGGTGGAGCCTTGAGGGGCATGCTCCATGTGCGTGGCTTACGGACGATTTCAGTGAGTCCGGGGTGATAGGCGATAGCCGAGAGGCTAATGCTGAGCTAGGTCATGCGTTGGAGCAGGCTCTGGCCGATCACTGGGTTGATTTGCTGATTAGCCTGATGGGAAGCAAATGGCCTCCAGTTAGAGATCCTGCAAGGTTGTGATCTGAACGGGCAGCATGAGTCAATTTTCTCAAAGAGAAGGTTAAAGTCTCACGACTGCCGACTTATCGAAGAGATCCATGCCGACGCTTGACATGCCTGAGGCTGCTGTTCTTGACAGCCCAGTTGGATCGTCAGAAGCCTTGCCTGATTTCACTACAGCCTCTTATAAGGAGGCCTACAGTCGAATCAACGCAATAGTAATTGAGGGCGAGCAGGAAGCCCATGACAATTACATCGCGATTGGCACTCTGCTTCCTGATCATGTCGATGAGCTCAAGCGGCTTGCCAAGATGGAGATGAAGCATCTGAAGGGCTTCACAGCTTGCGGCAAGAACCTTGGTGTTACGGCAGATATGAACTTCGCGAAGGAGTTTTTTGCTCCTTTACGTGACAACTTCCAGAAAGCTTTAGAGGAAGGCAAAACACCCACCTGCTTGCTGATCCAGGCGCTATTGATTGAAGCCTTTGCTATTTCGGCTTATCACACCTATATCCCTGTCTCTGATCCCTTTGCTCGCAAGATTACTGAAGGTGTCGTGAAGGACGAGTACATCCACCTCAATTATGGCGAGGCTTGGCTCAAGGCCAATTTGGAGAGTTGCCGTGAGGAGTTGGTTGAGGCCAATCGCGAGAATCTGCCTCTGATTCGCCGGATGCTTGATCAGGTTGCTGGGGATGCTGCCGTGCTTCAGATGGACAAGGAAGATTTGATTGAGGATTTTTTGATCGCATACCAGGAATCTCTTACAGAGGTTGGCTTTACCACTCGTGAGATCACTCGCATGGCGGCTGCAGCCCTTGTGGGCTGAGGGGTTTTTTATCTCTTCCATCCTTCGCTCTTATGCCTGTTTTCGGTCTTCAGGTTGATTCAAAGCAGTTGACCCTGAAGATCAGCCTTCATGGGAGCATGGTTGACTTGGACCTCTGCCGCGTGTATAGCGGCAGCTCAGATTCGCCGTACGTCAGCACTACATGTTTGGTCTGATCGGACACTCCACCAGCTTTGAAGATGCCCGGCGTAAGGCTCTGGAGCTTGGATACGAGCATTTTGCTGAAGGTGATCTTGATGTTTGGTGTAGTGCTCCACCGCAATTGGTGGAGTACGTCAAGGTGACAAATCCAACTGGAAAGACGATCGAAGGCGCTTACATCGATTCTTGTTTTGTTCCAGAAATGCTTAGTCGTTTTAAGACGGCTCGCCGCAAGGTGCTTAATGCCATGGAGCTGGCTCAGAAGAAGGGCCTAAACATCACGGCCTTGGGTGGATTCACTTCGATTATCTTTGAGAACTTCAATCTTCTTAAACATCAGCATGTGCGCAGCACCACTCTTGAATGGGAACGATTCACCACCGGTAACACTCATACGGCTTGGGTAATTTGTCGCCAACTCGAAAATAATGCTCCTTCATTGGGCATTGATCTCAGCAAGGCTCGTGTTGCGGTAGTAGGCGCTACTGGAGATATTGGCAGTGGGGTTTGTCGCTGGCTTTCAACTCGCACTGGAGTAGCAGAACTTCTACTGGTTGCCAGGCAACAAAAACCTCTTCTTGATCTACAGAGCGAGCTTAGTGGTGGCCGCATTCTTGAGCTGGAAGATGCGTTGTGTGAGGCTGATGTGGTGGTGTGGGTGGCCAGTATGCCGCGTACTCTCGAAATTGATGCCACCAGGCTGCGCAAGCCTTGTTTGATGATTGATGGAGGCTATCCAAAGAATCTCGACGCTAAATTTTCAGGGGAAGGAGTTCATGTGCTTAAGGGTGGGATCGTTGAGTTCTGCAACGACATTGGCTGGAGCATGATGGAGTTGGCCGAGATGGAGAAACCTCAGCGGCAAATGTTTGCCTGTTTTGCTGAGGCCATGCTTTTGGAGTTTGAGAATTGCCATACCAACTTCAGCTGGGGGCGTAACAACATCACTCTCGAAAAGATGGATTTCATCGGCGAGGCTTCAGTTCGCCACGGATTCTCCACCCTCAATCTTCAGCCTCAGCTTCAGGTCGCTGCTGCCTGACTTCATTTCTTTCTCTTCTGCTGCCATGGTTCGCCGTTACCTGCTTGAGTTCGAGAAGCCCCTTGTAGAGCTTGAGCAACAGATTGAACAGATCCGAGAGCTTGCACGCGATTCAGAGGTTGATGTAAGTCAGCAACTGCTCCAGTTGGAGACTCTGGCTGCCAGAAGACGGGAGGAAATTTTCCAGGCGCTCACCCCGGCCGAGAAAATTCAAGTAGCTCGGCATCCTCATCGGCCGAGCACCCTGGATTTCATCCAGATGTTTTGCGACGACTGGGTCGAATTGCATGGTGATCGGTGTGGCGGCGACGATCAGGCTTTGGTTGGTGGAATCGGACGCATTGGTGAACGCCCTGTGCTGTTGATCGGACATCAAAAGGGCAGAGACACAAAGGAAAATGTGGCCAGAAATTTTGGGATGGCTACCCCTGGTGGTTACCGCAAGGCTCTTCGCCTGATGGATCATGCCGATCGTTTTCGTTTACCCATCCTCACTTTCATCGATACGCCGGGTGCATATGCAGGTCTTCTTGCCGAGGAGCAGGGGCAAGGTGAAGCCATTGCAGTCAACTTGCGTGAAATGTTCCGTTTGCGCGTGCCTGTGATCGCCACGGTGATTGGGGAAGGAGGTTCCGGTGGTGCTCTTGGAATTGGCGTGGCTGATCGTGTGCTCATGTTTGAGCACAGCGTCTACACCGTGGCGAGTCCAGAAGCCTGTGCTTCGATTCTTTGGAGAGATGCCGCCAAAGCTCCTGAGGCTGCATCTGCGTTGAAGATCACTGGCCCAGACCTACTCAGCTTGGGAGTGGTGGATGAAGTACTTCCAGAACCAGCCGGAGGCAACAACTGGGCCCCACTTCAGGCCGGGGAAGTTCTTAGGGAGGCTATCGAACGGCACCTCGATGAGCTTCGTGGTTTATCGATTAATCAGCTTCGCGAATCTCGCTATCGGAAATTCCGGGCTATGGGTCGTGTGCTCGATCCAAGCTCGTCGGAAACCGGTTTGCCTGCCTAGTGTGATCGGGGTTGCATACGCTCCTTGCCTACTGCCCTGATTACTGGAGCATCCCGCGGAATCGGAGAAGCAGCTGCGAGGTTGTTTGCCAAGTCCGGTTGGGATTTGATTTTGGTGGCCCGCAGCCAAGCTGCACTTCAGGCACTTTCCCTAGACCTGGAGAACACAGGTCAGAATGTTCTTTTTAAATCGATCGATCTGGCTGATCCAGAAGCCATCGCTGCTGGTATCGAGGACTTGCTTGGTCGGGGAGGTTGCCCATCAGTGTTGATCAACAATGCTGGGGCGGCTTGGACGGGAGATCTTCTATCCATGCCTTTGAAGCGCTGGCAATGGTTGCTTCAAATGAATCTCACCAGCGTCTTCCAGTTGTGTTCTCTCGTGGTGCCTGCGATGCGGACCAGCGGCGGATTGGTGATCAATGTGAGCAGTCATGCCTCTCGTAATGCGTTCCCCCAGTGGGGTTCGTACTGCACCACCAAAGCGGCCTTGGCCACTTTTACTCGCTGCTTGGCAGCTGAGGAGCGCAAGCATGGGATCCGTGCTTGTACTCTCACGCTTGGTTCGGTCAACACCCCCCTTTGGGACACTGAAACCGTCCAAAGTAGCTTCGATCGTGATGCCATGCTTTCTGTTGAGCAGGCTGCCGCTGCCCTTCTTCACTTGGCTCAACAGCCATCAACACAAGTGATTGAAGATCTCACTCTGATGCCAGCCACTGGCGCTTTTTGAACCAGCCTTTAATGACTTCCATAATCCCAGCATCATCGAAAGGCCTTGGCAATGATACAAATGCTTCGCCTGACAATGGTCAAATTGCCAATACAAGAAAGATCTCCGAGCGTATACGTGAGCGGTTTATTGCCGAAGGTGTTTCCTTCCTCGCTAACGATAATGTTTCGGAATACATTCAACCAGGAGAGTTGCAGGAGCTTGAAGTAGAAGTTGCCGGTCGTGTGCGTGACCTGCTACAAAGCCTTTTGATTGATATTGATAACGACCACAACACAGAAGAGACAGCTGAGCGGGTTGCTCGCATGTATCTCAACGAAGTTTTTAAGGGCCGCTATCAGAAGCAGCCCAAGATTACAAGCTTCCCCAATGTCAAGCAGCTCGATGAGATTTATACCGTTGGACCGATCACGATGCGTTCGGCCTGCTCTCACCATTTTGTACCGATTATGGGCAATTGCTGGATTGGAATAAAACCTGGCACCCGTGTAATCGGACTCTCTAAGTTCGCAAGAGTGGCTGATTGGGTGTTTTCGCGGCCACATATACAGGAGGAGGCCGTAATGATCTTGGCTGATGAAATTGAGCGGCTATGTGAGCCTCAAGGCCTTGGAATTATTGTCAAAGCTGAGCATTATTGCATGAAATTACGTGGCGTAATGGAACCCCAGTGCACCATGGTGAATTCAGTTGTGCGAGGTGTTTTCCGGCATGACCCTAGCCTTAAACAGGAATTCTTTGAGCTCGTTCGTCAACAGGAGGCTACTCTTGCGACTTAAGAATTTTATCGATGAGATCTTGAGAGAGTCAGGGCTGAATGATTGACATAGCCTGATGGATGTGGGTAGATCCATTGGGTCTATTAGTCGCTTCTCCACTCAGCCACTCTCAGGCTAACTTCCCCCTTTGCAATTTAAATGTCCATGCCTTCTCCTTTTTTTGCAATGGCTCTTGACTTGGATCCAGTTACGATCGGAGTCATTGTGATCGCCGCCTTATTGGTGCTGGGTGCGAATGTCTTCTTTGGAATTAAACAAAGAGAGGAGCAGCTAGATAAGCAAACAAAAAAATAATCACTCGCTATTTTAGATGGCTCTATCTAGGCTGCCTGTGCAGCTTCTGTCTAGGTACCCCTTAGTGATTTCGAGAGATAGCTGTCAACCGATCCGGTGTATCTAGACACTGTGTATTCCCTAGGCTTGTTCAGCTTGGCTCCGACTATCTATTCGGCAATGGATTGTTGCTCGGACACCACCTTGGGCTCAACAGAGTGACTGTTGGTCAAGAAATTGTGAGCGTCTATGCAAGCGTTAGTTGCACTATCCCCGTGGAGGCAAATAGAGACAACTAGTTAGCAGAAATAGTTAGATTCTTTGTGCGCATGACGATGCATTACCAATGCAAATAGCTTTTATTTCTAGCACAAGTGTTTGGCATCCGAATGTTTTGGTCAGACTTATTTTGGTAGAGATGCCTAATTATCTAAGCATCTGTTTTCGGTGAGTGCCTGGTTTTCTCAGGGTGATACTAGATTTCTCCTAAGAGAAGAATTCGTTGCAGCTAGAATTAGATTAAGGGCTCTGATTTATGGCTTGATCTATTCCTGACACTGATGTACCGCTTGAACCAGGGCCTCAACCAGTTTTAGATCCTTGATCCCTGGTGAAATCTCGAGACGACTTGAGGCATCCAAGCCCCATGGCTTTACCTGGCTCATAAGTTCTGGAATCCACTCTGCGGAGACACCACCCGCTAACCACCATGGCAGTTTGAACTGGGTTTGATGGAGCCAGCTCAGGGGAAGTCGATGGCCTGTCCCACCAAGTTGTCCAGGTCTCCATGCATCGAGGAGTAGAGCGTCGACCTGGCCTACATACGTATGCGCAAGGGATAGATCCTCATGGGTGCGTATGCGCAGGGCTTTCCACCACTGCGTGTTCGGGTGTTGCTTGCGCAGGTTTGCGCAGTGTTCTGGAGTCTCTTGACCGTGAAGCTGGACTGCTGATGGTGCACCTTCTCCTTGCAGGGCTTCGTCTAGGTCGATGTCATCTGGATCAGCGACCACCCAGACCCGTTGGAGTTCTGGTTTGTAGCTGTTGAGTTGAGCGAAAAGGTCTCGTCGTTGTTGTTCCGCGAGATAACGGGGTGAGTTTGCGACGCCGATCACGCCAATTGCTTCGACACCAAGCGCTGCAATGGATTTGGCTTGGTCAATGTTGGTAAGACCGCAGATCTTCACTGCGGTGGATGTGGGAGACCCCATAGGCAAG
>MPMF02054425.1_pt1 | contig 20101 bp, 20 predicted proteins | sample 1617271 | NCBI WGS metagenome assembly MPMF02 (sample SAMN05944812, study PRJNA350692) | marine metagenome | biome: marine; feature: ODZ; material: water; isolation source: 120 m water sample prefiltered with 30 um filter, filtered on to 0.2 um... | place: Pacific Ocean | collected 2012-04-09... | reverse complement strand
GCCAGGAGTCGCCCGGCGACTCGGCAGCCGCCTCGTCGATGCGTCGCTTCAGATTGTCAGAACCGACGTTGCCGAGCACTTGCGCCGTGCCCCGCTGAGTGAACCCGGTGAACTTGAGATGAGCACGGGGCTTACCGCCTGGATCGACTCGGGCGCTCGCGTAGCGGGTGTGGTGCGCCCGACCCCGCGGCACGTGACCGATATCCAGGATTTCGTCGTCAACAGCGTCCCGTGGGCGCGCCCTCTCGTGTCGGTCAGCGAGATCAAGGCCGCTGTGCTGGGCCGAACGGATGTCGACCTCAGCGAACACGTAGACCACCTGAAGCCCAGCGATGTCGCGTTTGTCTACCGGCAACTTAAACGGCTCGAGGGGGAGACAGTCGGCGCCAACATGCAGGCCAGAGTCAAGGCCATCGCCAGCGAGATGTTCCGCCGACAGCTCATGGCGCAAGCGGATCCCCACGAGCCTGATCCGGGCGACGCGGCCGGAGACTTGCCTCCCGACGAGGCCGTGGCAACCATTGAGCCGCGACTGCTCGACGGGGACGTTTCTTCCGACGTGTTGCACGGCATGGCGGTGGCCATGGCGCGTCAGGCGAACACAATCATCGGCGAGGCAGTGTTCCAGGAGTCGGCGGCAGTGACTCCGGCATCCAGCGAACCGGTCCCGTTCCTCGACCGAGTCGCGGTCCGGACACCAGCCCGACTGGCCTTCTCAAGCTCGCAGGGGTCGGACATCTCATACATCATCCAGGAAAAGCAGGCGGTCGTCCTCAACTGCGCCGTTCTCGTTGACGGGCGCTGGCCCGGCCGGATCACCATCGAGCGTCTCGACCGGCCGTGCATCGAGCTGGCGTCAGATCGAATCGGCGCTTCCGAGAGAATCACCGACTTGGGCGACATCCTAGGTCACGTGCCCCGTAGTGACCACCTCGTGTTGCTGAAAGCGGCGTTACGCTTTTCGGGACTCCTTGATGTCGAGCCCCCCGGGGGGCTTCAGCAGTGGTGCGATGAGCGAGGAGGCGGCCTGCGAATCGCGCTGGAATCGCGGACCCAGATCGGCTCGGGCCTCGGATCCAGCGCTATCCTCGCCGCTGGGCTCATCAAGGGGCTGCGCGAGATCGGGGGGCTGGTGACGAACGACGCGGAGCTACTGCGCCGCAGCTACTGTTGCGAGCGGTTCTACGGTCGCAGTGGGTATCAAGACATCATCGGCGGAGCTTCGGGTGGCGTGAAGCTCATCCAGGCGGACGCAACCACGGGGCTCTTCAGCCCTCGGATACGCCACATTGAGCTGGACGAGGCGCGCCTGGCCTCGATTGGCGAGAACGTGCTGGTCTTCCATACCGGCGAGGTCCACGTGGCAAATCCGTACATGCTGACCATCGCCGCCAAGTATTTCCTGCGGAGCAGCGACTACATGTACGCGTACGAGACGGCCCAGCAACTCACTCACGCCATGGCGGACTGCCTGGAGGGTGGGGAGTGGGAGCGGCTGGGTGAGTTGCTCGGACGCTACTGGGATGACCGCGAGAGCTTTGAGCCGGGCGTCACTCCCGAGCCCGCCGCGACCTTCCGGCGCGAGTTGGAGCCTTGGACCTATGGCACGGCCCTCGCTGGGAGCGGGCATGGTGGCTACATGATCGCCGTGCTGAAGCCCGGCGCGCGCGGCGCCGTGATCGACTATCTAGCATCCCAAGGGATCGGTGTCGATCAGGTTCTGGCGTTCTCACCCAGCGAGAAGGGCATCAGCGTCGAGAGGGAGTGAGCGGGCGGATGCGTGGGTAGATTCACGCTCCCGCATCCGCGGCTGCCCGCAGGTGTTGTTCGACGCGAGCGCATGTGTCCTCGATCCGGAACTGGTCCCGCACGAACTCGGCGCCCGCTCGGCTCATGTGTCCCCACAGCGCCCCATCCGAGAGCAACCGTCCAATGGCCTCCGCCAGAGCGGTCGCGTCGCCAGGCTCCACGGCAATGCCGGTCTCCCCGTCTCGCACCGTCTCCGGCAAACCGCCTCTGCGCGACACGATGGCCGGCGTGCCCGCCGCCTGGGACTCCACTGAGACGAGTCCGAAGGGTTCATCCCAGAGCGAGGGCACGACCGTGCACAGGTGGCGGGAATACTCGGCCGGCATGTCGTCTCTCGGCACGTACCCGCGAAACACCAGGCGATCCGCCACACCGTGCGCTTTGGCCGCTGCCTCCACCGTCCGGCGGTAGGCATCATCGCGGAAGGTGCCGATGGCGTGCAACTCAACGTCACTGTGGCGCGCAACCACGTTCCCGAGCGCCTCAACAGCCACGTGCAGGCCCTTGTCGGGAACGCACCGGCCGGCGAAAAGTACGGACCGTTGTTGCGGCTCATCCCTTTGCCGCTCGACGAAGAACTGGTCGCCGATTCCGTTGTACACGAGCATAGCCATCTCGGGCAGCCATCCGGCCTCCACGTACCGGTCCATCACGTAGTGACTGTTAGCCAGCAGCCGCGCCCCTCCGATGGTTACCGGTCGCCGGCCGCGCTGCGCCCAGCTCAGGACCATCCCCTTCACGCCTCCGTCGGGAGTCGGCTGCCGCGCGCCCTCCAGCAGATCGAGCGCATACCAGTCGTGCGCGTGGAACACTCCAGGATGACCCGCGTCCTCCACCGCGCCGACGGGCGCTGCGGTCAGTAGCCCCAGATCGCTGTAGTAAACCACGTCGGGCTTGGATAGACGAAGCGCCCGCCGCGTCGCGCGATAGTTGCGACGCATCTTCCAGAGGTACTGCAGCTTGTGCGTGGCGGTCCACTGGGCGGGGAGCACGTCGGGGTCCGGGCAATCCCGGATCAACCAAGGCCACACTGTCGGCGCGCCAGCTGAGGGGACCGACGCCGACTCGACCGTCAACACCCAAACGTCGTGCCCCGCGTCCACCAGATGCCGCACAATGGGGGCGAACACCGCATCCACCCCATACGCCGGCGCCCCTGGGGCCGGGAGGCTCGCGGCAATTGTCAGTATCCGCATGGGCCTGGTCTCATTTGCCCCGTCTCCCCGCGTGGTCTGCTGATCGATCAGCCATCTGTCGCGATGCTTCGCCTATCAAGCTCCCGAAACCTACACGCGCGAGTGTCGAAGTCGGACGCGACGGGAGTGGCCCTGCCTTTGGGCCTCGGGCAAGGTACCCCCAGTCCGCAGGTCGAACTCAGAGGTGACTACGCAGTTAATCGCGATTCCCACCGGCGACAAGGCGGCCTTGCTATCAGGATGGCGTCCATCGCGCTCATGTATCATCGGGTCTGCGAGCAACCTGGCCCCCTCAACGTGTGCCCGTCCACCTTCGAGAGGCAGATGGAGTGGCTGGCCGGATGCGGCCGGCCCGTGCTGACCCTCGAGGAAGCGGCGGTCGAAGGCTTTAGCACGCGCTCCGTCGTGCTGACCCTTGACGACGGCTTTGTCGACAACCACACGCACGCGTTGCCCATCCTGAGGCGCCACGGGCTCGCGGCCACGCTGTTTCTGGTGTCCGGGGCCGTCGGCGGGATGGCCGAATGGCACGACGAACCGGACGCGCCCATGCTTAGCTGGCCGCAAGTCCGCGAGATGGCCGGTGAGGGCATCGAGATTGCCTCCCACACGCAGACGCACCTCGACCTTCGCGACGCCGGGGCGGCTCGGGTCGAGGAGGAACTGGTCGACTCGAAGGCAGACATTGAGGCGCGAATCGAGCGCGAGGTATCGAGTTTCGCGTACCCTTATGGATACACGGGTAGCGACTCTTCGGACGCCCTGATGCGAGCCGGCTATAGCCGCGCCGTTCTCGCGGCGACCTGGGGCGTCAACACGCCGACGACTGATCCGTTCATGTTGCACCGCGTTCCCATAGTCGAGAGCGATGGCCCCGCGCGCTTCGCCGCCAAGGCACGCGGCTGGTACGGCTTCCGATGCTACACCAGCAAGCTCGCCAGAGAGGCGCGATGGTATCTGAGTCGGATACGGAGTCGGCGCGATGGACATTGATGTCATCACCGATGTTGGCAGCTTCTCGGACCTGGAAGAGGAGTGGAATGACCTGTTTGGCCGCTGCCGCCTCGGGCTGCCCTTCCTGACTCATGCCTGGGTCAGCACTTGGTGGGGAGCATCCGGCGAGGAGGCAGACAGAATCACCCTTGCCATTCGCGACGGCGGCCGGCTCGTGGGGGTGGCTCCTCTCCACAGGGACCGGCTGCGCGTGAAGGGGATTCCCGTCCTGCGGGAGCTGCAGTTCGCTCACGGGGCTCCGGCCGATTACCGCGATGTCCTCGTCGAAGCGGGGCGCGAGTGGGACGTGTGGCGGGCCCTGCTGGAGTGGCTGACCGACGAGCTGGACGGGTGGGACGCGCTGGTGCTGCGGGGGATCCATGCGGACTCCGCCACCAACGAACTCGTGCCGGTGCTGGCCAGGCAGTCCGGTCTCTGCGTCAGCGGCCACGTCGGCACGCCATGCCCGTTCATCAAGTTGCCTGGCGACCTGGACAGCTTCCTGGCGGACCTGTCGGGATCGGTGCGCCGCAAGATGGGCCAGAAGTGGCGCAATCTGGCGAAACACCATGGCGAGCCGACCGTGCGCGTCGCTGTGGGCGCCGAGGTCACCGACGCCGATGTAGACGTGTTCCTGCGCCTCCACGAGTCCAGTTGGGAGGGGCGGGGGGGATCGGCCGCGCTCCACACGGAGCAACTACGCGGGTTTCACCGCTCGCTCGTTCCGGCGATGCCGGCCGACGCGCCGCCCGTGTTGCTCATGCTATCGGTCGGCGGGCAAGACATCGCGTGCATCTACGGATTCTTGGGCGATGGCGTAATGTACGACTACCTTCCCGGCGCTGGCCCCGAATTTGAGCGCTACTCAGTCGGGAGCCAGGCGCTCATGCGCCTGGTGGAGCATGGCATCGAGCACGGATGGCGTGAGATTGACCTGATGCGCGGGATGGAACCGTACAAATTCCACTTCACCCGTCGGTGTCGCCACAACATCGATCTCATGGTCTGCCGCAAGCCGAGGTACGCCAGGATGCTCGCAGTCCTTGAGTCAGCAGACCAGTAGAAAGCGCGTGTCACCGGATGGCCGACTGGCGGATCCGCGAGGCGACAGATGCCCACGAAGCGCAAGCCCTCGACCTGCTTGCTCGGGGCTTGAACCTGCCACGCTTCGATAGGGAATTCTGGGACTGGCGCTACCGCGACGCCCCCCCAGGCAAGGGCATCGTCCTCGTTGCCGAGGCGGGGGGGAGGGTGATCGGCGTCGTCGGCGCGATCCCCTTCGCGATGTTGGCCGGCGACCAGGAGTTGCTGACCTATCAGGGCGTGGACTCCTACGTCGACGCCGATTACCGCGGTCGAGGCGTGTTTGCCGCGCTTGGTGCGGCGCTCGTCGACCACATGGCGGACCGTGGTGGCCACATCGCCTGGGCGTTCACCAGCCCGATGTCGCACGGCGCCTACACGGGCAAGCTGGGGTACCGCCACGTGACAGACGTGCCTTACTGGGTCACGCCCACTGGCGTCAGTCATCCGGGCGCCACCCACATCCGGCGTGGCTTGCTGACCGGGGCCGGATGTCTGGCCGAGTGGCTCGGCGGGAGGCGAAGACTTCGGGGGATGCTGGACGGTCTATCCGTCCGAACCACGAGCGATCCGGCGGATCTCGCCGTTCTTGCCGGCGACCTGGCGTTGGGCGTTGGGCCCCGCCTGCACGTGGTGCCGTCGCCTGAGTTCCTGGACTGGCGGTTCCGCCGCCACCCATGGCACCCGTACGATGTGAGACTCGTTGGCGGAGACCAGCCGACGGCCGGCATCATCACGCGCGGGCAGAACCTCGTCCTGATGTTGGCGTCCGACTCGGATGATTCTTGGCGCGCGGCGATAGCGGCCGCTCTTGAAACGGCTCGCGACGGCGGCGCGGGCGATGTCCACGCCTACCTTATGGGGTGCCCCGCTCCCGAGCGCCACCTTCGGAAGTCGGCATTCCTGCGGTGGCGGCATTCCTGGCACCCCTTCGGCCTATATAGCCGGCAAAGGCTGGTCGCTCGGGCGTTGCGTGACATTGGTGATATCCCAGCGCTTGCCGAGGATGGTTGGCACCTACAGATGGCCCATGTCGCCTGCGGACTATAGCAGTCTCCGAGGTTCCAAATGAGGATCGCGCTCGTTCAGACCCCTACCGCCCCCCTGGACCTCGAACACACGGGAGGGCTGGAGGTCGTCGAACTCAACCAACTGCGGGTCCTGCGAGCAAGGGGGTACGCAGCCCACCTCTACGCGGCGCAGGTGGTTGGTCAGATGGATGGCGTCTGTCATCTGAGAGACTTTGGGTGGCGCGGCAGGCTGACTCAGTTCGGGTACTATTGGAACCTTGGCCGGCGCGAGCGCCAAGCCGATGTGTTCCACGGTCACTACACGCCGGCCCTGGCGCTCACGCATCCGCGGAAGTCAGTCATCCACTTCCACGGGATGGCCGTGCATGGCATGCCGCTCTACCGGCGCTTCGCCGAGCGTTGTCACCAGGCCCATCTTGTCTTCTGCGCCCGTTGGGTGATGGAGCACCACCAGGAGCTTTACCCCGACTTCCCCGACGAGCACAGGCACGTCATCTACAACGGAGTCGACCACGCGGCATTCTGTCCGCCATCGGAGCCACGACCGGAGAAGTCCCCGGTCCGAATCATCTTCTATGCCGGGTGGCTCCCGGAAAAGGGCGTCTACGAGCTGCTCGACGCCGCCGCGATCCTCGCGCAACGCCGGAGCGACTTCGAGATCCTGTTCGGCGGATCGGCTTTCAGTCACTATCGGCGCGAGGAGTCAGACGAAATCGACCGCTGCGTCCGAGAGAAGGCCGCGCGCGTGCCGGCCGTCAAACTCATCGGCCACATCGCCCACGCGGATCTTCCGGAGCTACTCCGTTCGGCCGATATCGGAGTCGTCCCGTCTGTCTACGAGGACCCGTTCCCGCTGGTGCCGCTGGAGATGATGGGGGCGGGGCTGCCTGTCGTGGCCTTCGCGGCGGGCGGGCTGAAGGAAGCGGTGGTTGATGGGGAATCCGGCATCCTGGTGCCAAACCGAGGCGTCGAGGCTCTGGCGAAGGCGCTGGAGCGCCTCGTGGTGGACCGTCAGCTCCGCCTGCGGATGGGGGCGAATGCCCGAGCGCGGGTCGAGCGAGAGCTCAACTGGGATCGCCACGTGGACCAGCTACTCGCGCTCTATGAGCGCGTCGCGAGCGCAAACAGGTGACGACTTTGACGGCCATCAGCGTGGCCATCCCAACTTACAACCGCTTGGATATCCTCCGCGAGACCGTGCGACGGGTGCTTGCCGAGCGATGCCAGGCGGGCGACGTCGAGGTCATCGTCATCGATGACCAGTCTGACGACGGCACGTGGGAGTGGCTCGAGGCTGAGTCGAGGCTTCACGAGGGCCTCGCGGCGATCCGCAATCCGAGCAAGGGGAGATCGTCGGCCAGGAACGCGGGCATCAACGCCGCCCGCGGAGCGATCGTATGCCTGCTTGATGACGACATGTGGGTGACGCCGGGCTTTGCCGATGCCCACTGGGCGGCCCACGACGGCTGCGAGAGCCCGTGGGCGGTCATGGGCCGGATGCTGCCATCCGATGAGAATGACTCGCAACTGGCAACGGTCTGCTACGATGAGCGCCTCAGGCGCATCGATTCCGAGATGGCGTCGTATGGCGAAGAGCTGCCCTGCAACTATCTGTGCACCGGGAATGTCTCGCTGCCGAGGTCAGTGTTCGAGGGTGGCGTGCGTTTCGATGAAGGGTTCACCGGCTATTCTTACGAGGATACCGAGCTGGGCTACCGGCTCGAAGCGATGGGCGTCCGGCTCGTCAGAGCCGAGAGGGCCCTCGCCTATCATCGGACGGACGCGTCGATTCAGGGCCTGCTTCGCAAACAGGCGAAGGCCGGTCGGTCAGCGGTCCGGCTACTGCGTCTTCACCCCGACGCCGCGGCGAAGCTCGACATTCCCTACGAGATCACTGGCGTCAACGAGACCGCCAGGCGCGACGCCATGCCGAAGGCAATTGCCAAAGCCCTCTTCTTTGCCTGGCCGGCCAAACTCGCCCTGGATGCGGGTCTCCACACGTGCGCGGCATTGGGCCTGACCAAGCCCGCGCTCCGCTTTCTGTACCTGGCCGGATACCATCGCTACGGCCGCGCCTACCGAGAAGCAGCCCGCGAGGTGGCCTGACCTATGCCCTCCCAGACCGTTGCCAGTGCCCGCAAGCTGCGCGTTGGCGTGGATGCGAGCGCCCTCACAAGTTCCCGCGGGCCCGGGCGATACCTTGCCAGCATGCTGGCCGAGATGTCCGGCCGGGAAGATCTCGACCTCATTCCAATCGCCCCGAACGCCGAGGTTGGCCAGTGGGATCTGCCCGAATCGCTTCGGACACGGATCCGCCCCACCGGCATCCCTCGCACCCCGTGGCTAAGTTGGCGCGTCCCGCTGGCCTTCAGCAAGCTCCGGCCCGATGTCTGCTGGTTCCCCGCGAACAACGGTCCGCTGTGGGGGGCGCGTCCGTATGTGATGACCCTCCACGATATCGCGCAGATGCGCTTCCCGGAGCGTTTCTTTGATTCGGAGCGCGAGCGCCGCTCATTCGAGTGGCGCCTGCGCCGCGACACATCCCGAGCAGCGGCCGTGGTGACCGACTCTGAGTACTCCCGGCGAGATATAGTCGATACCCTTGGCTGTCTCGAGGAACGGATGCGTGTCGTGCCCATCGGCGTTCACCCCATGTTCGGGCCTGTACCCGATACCGAGGCTGATCGGGTGCTGGAGTCTTTGGGGGTGACGCGCCCTTACATGCTCTACGTGGGCGGGTTCGACTTCCGCAAGAACATCCCCCGTCTCATCGAGGCCTTCGCCGAGATCGCTCCCACCGTCCCCCACGCGCTGGTGCTCGTCGGCAAGTCCGGAGCCAACAAGTCGCTCTACCCCGACATAGAGCCCGTAGTGGAGGAACACCAGTTGGGTCGGCGAACGTTCATCCTGCGGGGCGTGACCGAGGATACCACGCTGCGGGCGCTCTACTCGGCCGCCGATCTTTTCGTGTTCCCCTCAATCTTCGAGGGCTTCGGCCTGCCTCCGCTTGAGGCGATGGCCTGCGGGACCGCCGTGGCCTGCTCGGACGCCGCGTCTCTGCCGGAAGTGGTCGGGGACGCCGCCGCGCTGTTCGATCCCCGCTCGGCCACTGACATGGCCGAGACGGTCGTGGGCTTGCTGACGGATCCGGTAGCTCGCGAAGCCTTGGTCGCGCGAGGAGCCGCACGAGTGGGCCGGTTCACCTGGCGGAGTGCCGCGATCCAACAGGCCGAGATTCTCTGGAGTTGCAGCTCCCATGCAGGTTAAGGACGGCGTAGGTCGGATAATTGCTCTGGGCGTGTTGCTGATGGCGGCGCTGGCCCTTGGCCTGCTGATCGCCCGCGGCACCTCCTACATGACCTTCGGCCTCGCCGCCATAATCTGCGTGGTCGCTCTGGCCTACCCATTCGCTGCCACGCTCCTGCTCATCGCGGCGTTCATGCGACTGAAAGGCTCCGAGGGCCTCGACACAGATGAGATAACGACCTTCGCCCTCTTCGCCGGGGGGGCCGGGTATGCCATCTTCAGCCTCGCCGGCCGGAGCTTCCCCGACAAGATCATCAGCACGATGATGCGCGTGCTTGTGGGGCTGTTGGGGTACATTGCAGTCTCGCTGGCGATTTCCAGAAGCCACGGCGTGAGCTTCACGGCGTGGGCCAGTGACGTCGCGCCGCTCGGGTGTCTGGCCATGGCTCCGATCGCCCTTGCCGTGGCGCGGACCCGCAGCCAGTCGCGCTGGCTTGCGGCCCTCCTCGGCGGGCTGCTCCTGGTCTCCGGACTACGGTGGGCGACCGACCTGGTGCCGTCGTTTTACGGACTCGTCCCGTCGTTGGCCCAGGCGCCGTCGACGATCACGCCGGCGGTCTTGGTCTCGTGGGGCACGGCGATGCAGCTCCAGAAGCGCCGTCTGACATGGGGTTATTCCGCCATGACGGTGATCGGCTTGGCCATCGCGGTCGCCACGTCAACGCGAACGATCTGGGCTTCGCTTGTACTGACTGTTCTCGTTCTCCTCTGGCTACACTCCCGGTCAACGCAGGCAATTGGGGCGGCCGTGAGCGCCCTCCTGGGGATTGCATTGCTCACGGTCGGGACGTTCGCAGCATGGCGATACAGCGCTGGGGACACGCAGGCATTCGAAACCCAGAAAGACAGGGTGTCGTCGCTCGGCGATCTGACGGAGGATATGTCGGTCACAATTCGGCAGGCCCAGATCGCCGAGGCGCTCGAGGTGTTCGCCTCGTCCCCGTTCACGGGAATCGGGCCCGGGTACATGTACCTCTCCTACCTGGAGTTTGATCGGTACACGCAGGTGGATAACGTGAACCACTCAGACCTCGCCAACGCCCTCGCCAAGCTCGGCCTGATCGGCGCGGTGATGATATATGGGTTCCTGTTTCTGGCCGTCAGGGCGTGCATGCAGCTTCATACTACGGGCACCAGAGCCTCGGATCGCGCTCTGGGACTGATGACGGCAACCACACTCATTATCGCGATGGTGATCGGCAACGCAACGCCGCTGCTTCAGAACAGGTCCGCGGCTTTCTTCTTGGCTTGCCTCATTGGGGTCTCGCTGGCGAGTCTCAACCTGTCGAGCCAGGAAGCGGCGGCCGCCCAGGAAGCCGAGCAACTTGCAGCCCAGTAACCACCCGAAAGGCCCAGTCCCGGTGGCATCGAACCACGGCGGCAGGACCACCCCGGTTGCCTCGACAGTATCGTGCCTGGAGGATTCCGCGGAGACTTGGGACCGACTGGTGCAGTCGGCGGCCACCTGTGATCCGTTCCAGACCCGGGCGTGGCTCGCCGCGGAGCAAGACTGCCATGGCTATCACGTTTCGACGGTCATCTCGTCGGAGGGTAACCAGTCGATCGCCGGGCAAGCGGTTATCTCTAAGCCCTTCCCCGCGGGACTGATGGGCCATGAGGCTATCGGAGGGCCCGTGCTCGCCGCCGGAGTGCCGGCAAGCGCGTGCGGTACCGTTCTAGACGATTTCTCATCGTCCTTTCGAGGCTTCTTCACGTCCGTCCGCCCCACGGCGCCACACGACCTCGACGCGAAGCTTCAGGGGGATGGCTATCGGAGCAGCTCTCTCCACACCGTGGTGGTCGATCTCCGGCCGACCGAGGAGGAGCTGTGGGAGTCGATCTCGGGCAATGCTCGGACGGGCGTGCGGAAGGGGAAGAAGGCCAGCGTGGAGGTGGGCGAGTCCGATGACTGGGACACCTGGTCCGCATTCCACTACCTGCAGGCCGCTCACGCCGCGGCCCACGACATCGACGGCCTGACGCAAGACCAGTGTCGTTACTACTGCGATCAGCTCCAGCCCGCCGGGGCCTGCAAGTTGTTCACCGCCTACGTCGACGGCGACGTGGGGGCCGCGATGCTGTTCATCCTCGGCAAGGCGACCATGCGCTACTTCATCGGATGTTCGCGCCCTGAGGCGCTCCGGTCTTCGCCAAACGACCTCCTCATGTGGGAAGCCATCCGCTGGGCTCAGCGCGAAGGCATCGAGTGGCTGGACCTCTACGACACTGACCCACGCCCAGATTCACCCCTCGCAGGCATCCACAAGTTCAAGAGCAAATGGGGCGGACACGAGCTGGACCGGCCGTATTACATCCGGGGACGCCTGTACCATTGGCTAAGGGAACTCAAACGCAAGTCAGCAGGCCGCCATCCCATCCTCCGGGCGCTGGGGATAGCCGGCGGCTGAAGCGACGGCAGATGCTCCGGCCTGCCATATCACCTACTTCCTTCCCCAAGCGACGAAACAGAAACCCTCGAAGGGTAGCCGCGTGCTTACGGCGGCGCACGCGCGATCAATGCGGCGAGCGATTCGCGCCAGCGGCGACGTCCCCGTAAGCGCGCGGTGCAAGCCGCTCCCCCGCCCGACAATCATGCCGAAAGCGTCCTCGATGCTCTCTATCATCCCGAACGGCAGCACGTGTACCTCGTCGAAGTATTCTCGGGCCGTCGCGCGGAAGACGCGAGCATCAATCCCCCCATGCATCTTAGTGGGAGTGCGACATAGGATGCTGCCGCGTATCTCCTGGAGGTCGAGCCGATGGAACTCCGCCGCAGACATCGTGTCGTAGGAGAAGATGTCGCGCCATCCGGACGGACCTCGTAGGCAGCGCCGAAGTAGAAGGCCCGCGCCTTCGCGCGACGCGTACCGACGCGGGATGTGCCTCAACCTCGCATGAAAATCACAGCCGCGCATACGTGGCTCACCAATACCCATGAACACTCCGCTGTGGCGCAGAACTCGTGCTGCCGCCCGGCACACGGCATCGTCGTCCGGTAGGTGGTGGAGAAGCGATGCGCACACGACAATATCAGTGGTCTCAGCCCCTAACGGAAGTCGTTCGGCATCGCACACAAAGCACGAGTCAACGACGTTGTCCCCCCCCCCCGGGCCCTGCCATGAGCATCTCGAGGCTGATGTCTGAGGCGACGATCCGAGCGGCAGGCAGGCACTCCCGGATCGCCCGGGCGCCGCGACCAGTGCCGGAGCCCAGTTCGACCACCAACGGCGCGCGATTGGCGAATTCGGCTAGGTGCAGTAGGCTGCGGACCCGTTCCACATCGGTGGATGTACAGTGCCCTGAACGTGCATCGTAGCTGGCGGCTTCGTCTCGATACCCGAGGGCGTTGGCCTCCTTGATGTCTTCGAGATCTCCGTTCTGATCCATCGCCGGCCGCAGCCCCCTATTCGTCGCCCGGGATTCCCCATGTGAAACTGGGCACCTCCGGCGTTGGCTGAACAGCCAGCCATTCGTCAGAATGCTTCATCATCCGGGATCTAAGAACCTGCACCTCTATCCGTGGAACGCGAGATCGGTCGATGCTGCCGCTGGCATTCAGAGCCTGTCGGCTCTGTCTTCGCTGGCGGGCTGGGAGACGATCTATTGCCACCGTTGACGAGAACCTCCCTGCCGATGAGGGCAATGCGGCTCACGACGCCTCATCTCGGGCCGCCGCTTCGAGCACCGCGAGTGTCTCGGCGCCGGTGCGCGCCCATGTGAAGCCCTCAGCACGTTGGCGACCGGCAACCTGTAGGTGCGCGAGCCCGTCGGCGTCGGTGAACATGTCGGCCAGAGAGTCGGCCCAGGCGCGCGCGTCACGTGGCGGCAGCAAGATGCCCGCGTCGCCGACGACCTCCGGCAACGCCGTCGCGTCGGCGGCGATGACAGGTACGCCGCGGACCATTGCCTCAAGGGCGGGCAGACCGAAGCCCTCGCATAGGGACGGGATCGCCACGACGTCGGCTCTGGCGTACAGACCCTCAAGTTCCGCGTCCGTGACGCGACCAAGACTGACGACTAGGTCAGAGACGCCCGCTTCCCGGGCGCGTCCCTCCACATCGGCCACGGGTGGATCCGAAGCTCCGCAGAGGACGAGGCGCGCCGTCGGCCTCAGATCGGCTGGAAGAAGGGCGAGCGCGTCAACCACGACGGCGACATTCCTTCTCTCCTGGTACGCTCCGACACACAATACCACGCGCGCGTCGTCTGGGATAAGGCTCCGCCACGAGTCGGGGAACGTGGGTTCGGCGCGGATGTCCTTGGAACACCCGAGCTGGACGATATCGGTCCGCGCGCCGGCGCCACGGAAGTGGTGCTCAACGTCGTCGCGCGTTGCGGCCGAATCGGTCAGAATGCGCGCGGCGTTGCGCGCGGCGTAGCCAGTCTCCCATCGGTAGTAGATGGCCCATGGAGAGAAACCGGCGCGCCCTTCGTCGCGATAGGGAGCGAGGTCGTGGATGACGGGCACGCGTGGGATTCGCGTCCGCCGAGGGATGTAGCCGCCCGGGCCCCAAAAGACGTCGATGCCCTCACGATGGAGCAGCCCAGGCAAGCGCCTGTGGAGCCAAACGGGAGCCATGCAGTTGGCGCCGACTCGCACCGACGAGCCGGCGACGGGCGCGTGGATCGTCCGGAAGCGTTGGTGGAGACTGCAATCCGCGTCGCTGGCCGCGTCATCGAAGAGGGTGATGGCGTGAGGACAGTCTTCCGGAACGGCGCTAAGGATGGACTGCAGGTACGTCGTCATTCCGCCCGCGTCCCGGATCAGCAAGCGAGCATCTACGCCGATCCGCAAGGCGGTCATTCCGGCTCCTCCGGATTGGCGCGCATCTGCCAGACCTTGGCTCCGATGAGGAACTCCTCAAAGGCGTAGAGACATGCAACCATAAGCCCGCGCCGGCCATCGAGGAAGCCGGCTTTGATGATGTATTGGTACAGGAACCGCACGAGCGGCTTGGCGGGGAGGACCCAGTAGATCTTCTGGAGGATGGTTCGGAGCCCGCCCGTGGATCCCGCGGAGATCGCAGAATCGTCGTGACGCTCCTTCATCCGCTCGCGAGCGTCCCACGTGCTGTAGCGGTTGGTCTTGCGCACGAAGTCCGAGATCGTCCGGTAGGAGAAGTGGAGTATGTCATGCTCCAGATAGCCTACCTCGCCCTCTCCGTCGATGGCGACATCGGCGTGGACTTCCTTGTCCTCGTACCGGCCCTGGCCGGTGCGGAAGAGACGGAGGTTCCAGTTCGGGTAGAGCCCGCCGCGCTTCATCCATCCGCCGAAGAAATAGTTGCGGCGGTTGATGAAGTAGCCGGCGTAGCGGGGGTCGTCTTCGGCGATGATTCGTTGGATCTCCTCGGCCAGCTCGGGGACGATGCGCTCGTCGGAGTCGACGATCAGCGTCCAGCGGCCGCGCGTGTCGAGAGTATCGATGGCCCAATTCTTCTGGGTGGCTGAATTGACATACTCGTGCTGGTGGATCTCGTCGGTGAACTCCGCGGCGATCTCCAACGTGGCGTCGGTGCTGAACGAATCGACGACGATGACCTGATCGGCCCAGGTCAGGCACTCCAGGCACTCGCGGATGTTCGCCTCTTCGTTGAAGGTCGGCACGAGCACGCTGATTCCAACGGCGTCAGGCATCGGTAATTCACCGCCCACTTTTCAGATGCTCCGAACAACGGCGCGCTCCCGCCGCGAAGACGTCGGCCTTGCCGCGCCAGCGACTCCTGTCGCCTAGCGGGAGTGCCCCGAGCGCGAGGCACGCGAGTTGCTTTGCGCGACACATCAGGCAGTTGCAGGAGGCGAAGAGCCAGCCTTGGCCCGCGGGGCGGAACTTCCGCAAGAAACGCATCTGGCTGTCGAGGAACGCGACGTAGGTCTTCACCGGCACCTGGTCGGCGCTCTGGCCGCCGTAGTGGACCACCTCGGCCGCCGGGACACACGCCACGCGATGCCCGGCCTGCTTTGCTCGGAAGCAGAAGTCCTTCTCTTCGCCGTACATGAAGTACTCCGCGTCCAGCCCGCCGACCTCTTCCAGCACGGTCCTGCGAGTCATGAGGCAGGCGCCTAACACCCAGTCGCAGTCGGCAACAGGGAGCGCGCGTGGTTCGCGGGGAGGCGGGGACGCCGCCGCGTATAGAACGTGGTCGCGGAAGATCCGCCACGGGGTCGGGAACTCCAAGCAGGCGCACTGCAGAGACCCGTCCCGATTGACCAGGCGAGGACCGACGACGCCGAGATTGGGGTGATCAGCCAGGGCCTGTGTCAGAGCCGCCAGCGCTCCATCCTTAACGACCGTATCAGGGTTCAGCAGAAGGATAAAGTCGCCAGAACAGACTTCGATGCCCTGGCTGTTCGCGCGCGCGAAGCCGACATTCTCCGAGTTGGCGATCACCGTCACATGCGGGGCCACCTCGCGGACGGCCTCAACGGAGTCATCCTCGGACACGTTGTCGACCACGATGATCTCGCAGTCCGTTCCCTCAAGCGATGCAATGCACGCCAGCAGCAGGTCGCGCACGTTGTACGAGACGATGATGACGCTGAGTGACGCCGGGCGGGGCCGGTCGGTAATATCACCCTTCATGGCGCGGATCTCCGGCACCATAGGACGATTCCGCAGGCCAAGCCGGGCATGCGCGCCCCGAGAATGCGCGACAATCCATGGAATCCTGGGAGCCCAATGGTCCACCCGGATGCGAGCAGTGGATCGCCCTGGCAGCAAACGATCTCAATGCCGGCGGCGGCGGCGAGATCGCGAAGTTCCCTGACCGTATATTCCCGCTCATGCTCGTGATAGCGGCTCGCCGGCCGGCCGATCAGTCGGCGCAGGCGATTGCCCACCCGCTCGCAGTTTGGCGTGGTGATTAGCAGCGTCCCGCCATCAGTCAGGCGCTCGGCGAGCGCCCGCAGCACCTCGGGCAGTCGCTCGGGGGGGATGTGCTCGATGACGTCGAACGAGACAATGATGTCATACGGCGCGCCGGGGAACGAGAACTCCGCGATGTCGGCGCAGTGGAACTCAGGCGGGTGGGCCAGCTCCTGCGAGCGCTCGGCCGCGACGCGAACGGCCTCGTCGCTGACGTCAACGGCAACGACCTTTGCCCCCCGCTCGGCGGCCCAGTTGGCGACGCCGCCGACTCCGCAGCCAAACTCCAGCATGGGACGCGTCGAGTCGGCGCGCGACTCGAGCATTTCGTCCACGATTCGATGGTGCCGGTAGAGGCGCTCGAGAAAGACCCTATGGGCCCGGTCGGGTCGGTCCGACATGGCGCCCCAGCGCTTGTTGTAGCTCGCCCTCTGCCGATCAGTCATCGCGCGCCTCCCGCCTCGGGGCCGGGCCATGGTCCGCTCGGCGGAAGAGGAAAGCGCGCTTCAGCGGACGCGAGAGGGCGTCTCTCAGACGGGCCCACAAGTGGGCTGGCGAGCGCGGATTCAGGAGCGACCGCAGCGCCGGCGCCCCCATGCCTGCTCGGAGGCTGAGGCGTTTGAGGCGCCGCGGTTGCGCCGCGACGTCATTGAGGCCGGCGTCGGACGTGCAAACGGTGGCGTATTGCTCGAGCGCCGCATCGAGCACGGAACTCGTGGCGAAGCCGTGGGGCAGCGAGATGTGCTGGCATGGGGCGCTAATCTGCTGCTCCAGGGCGTGTCTGGATTCCGCCAACTCTTTGCGAAGCTCGGCCTCCGCGAGCGCTGTGAGGGGCCGGTGCGACACGGAGTGCGAGCCAATTTCCATTCCGCGTTCGGCCAGGTCGCGCGCCTGATCCCAGGTCACGAACCCGGGCTCGCCGACCCGGTCGGTGATGATGAAGAAAGTGGCAGACATACCCGCATCCTCGAGCGCGCCGGTGGCCAGCTCGGCGCTGCTCACGTGACCGTCGTCGAATGTGATGGCGATGGGCTGATCCGGGAGCGGCGTCGTGTCCGAACCACACCTCGCGTAGTGCGAGAGGGAAACGGCCTGGTAGCCCTCGGTTCGGAGAAACGCAAGGTGCTCCCGGAATGTCTCCGCGCTCACGACGTATGGGCGTTCTGCTGGGGGGAAGTCATACCCGCATTGGCCATCATCGATGAAATGGTACGCCAGCACCGGGAGTGATCGTCGCATCACTGCCGCACCGTCAACAGCGGACGCCAGGCCGAGTCGCGGATGTAGTGGGGCGAGAGGTCGAGTGCGTTCAGTCGGAAGCGACTAATCATGTAGCGCATTGCGGTCCGAGAATCTCGCAGGCTCCGGCCGGAAGAAGACATTCCTGGCAGTCGCGCCGCTGCCCTCCATCCACCGCTCTACCCGCGACAAGGGCGTTGGGTGGGCGATGCCCTTGGATGTCATCGAGGGCGTCAATACGACCGCACCGGCTAGCGGGGGCTACGACGCGGCTCAACTCGAAGGTCCGCGGCGGAGTCGATGGCGCCGCCGCGCGCCCTTTCTCCAATAGTAGACGATGGTGCCGCAAGCCGCACCTAGCGCAATGATGAGCAATCCGCCAGCCAACGCCGGACCAACATGTCTGCTGGCTGTCGCAATCTGGCGGGCAGCGTCCCCAGCCCAGTCAGCGATAGCCTGGTCCGCACCGGAGGCCACGGCCCGGTGAGCGCTCCAGCCGAGCAAGCCTACCAGCAAGGCTGCCGCCCCGCCGGCGGCCATATAGACCGCCAGATGTCGCTTGCGCTTCTTACTCGACTGGCGTTTCTGCCGAGACCTTCGCACCTTCGCCCAATCAGCCCCGCAATGGGGGCACTCGTCGACCCCCCGCGAAATGGTCTCACCACAGAAGCAGGCGCGTGTCTGACGACGCCCACAGGCCGGGCAGAGGTCGGGACGATCGGGGTCCAGCTCGCTTTCGCATCGGTAGCAGGCGGACGTCGTCATCTCGGCCAAACCTCGGTTACTCGCCGCTCGTGTCCTCGCGCCCGACATCCAGGCATACGGGATGGCGTGGTTGTGACCCAACAGCCGGTTATTCGCCCCTGTGGCGCCGGGGCCTGCTTGAAACGGGCTGATAGTGACTGCGGTCACTTTGCCCCTCGCCGCGCGCCGCTCAGTACCGCACGCGCCCGGCAGGTCTTCCGTGTCGCATAGCACTAGTTCCGAATCGCTTGATGCAGGACCATGTTCCGGAACCGAAGAACACGCATCAACTCTCGGATCTCTGGCGGAGCGATGTAGCACTCAGGCAGCAAGTCACAGCGCAGAAGGTCCGCAATCTTCCGGGCATCGACCCGGTCGTTCTTCTTCTTCGACGCAACAATCGCCCTCAGCATCAACGGATGGGCGACCTTTAACCGCCTGTTGGGTCACGTCCTCGGCCTCAGTGCGGTCGCCGAGAATGTAGGCAACCAGGTTGTAGACGCGCACCTGATGGCTTCGGAACAGCTTCTCGAACGCATCGGTGTCGCCCTCTTGCGCCCGGACCACCAGCACGCGCTCATCTAACGCTGCCAAGTCGCTCGCCCATACATTGCCCTTCAGGTTATTGACGTGTGGCCTGCTCGTTGCATTCCACGTTCTGCACATCACCGACCTCTATTGGCATTGCTCCCCCGGCCCTCACATGTACCATCGGCCGGTGTTGTGCATCCCCGGGATCGGTGCTTCGATTGTGGCGTCCCACTTCGTGAACTTCGCGTGCCCATCGGCGAAGCCGTAGTTCGACCCGCCATTGTGGATCTCCCTCGCGATCGCTGTCACGAACTCGCTGTATGTGGTCAGGTCGTCCCAACTCGAGTAGTCATCGGGCCACGGGTGGTAGCCCGTCTCTAGCCACGCCGGGTCGCGCACGGCGATCGCGATCTGCCGGGATGTCTCCTCGAAGATCGAGTTGTACGATCCATGCGCAAACAGACCGTTCAGCAAGTAATCGGTCGCCGGGTCGGTGGGCCCGGCCTTGTATGCCGGGCAGCGGAACAACTCCGCGCTCTTCACGTACGGCTGCAGCGGCATCCACCAGTCGTAACCGGTTATGTGGTCGACGGTCGGGTATGTCTCGTCATAGTCGTCGGAGTACATCATCAGGGCCAGCGAGATCTGTTTGATGTTGCTCAGGCACGCCGTCTGCCTGGCCTTTGCGCGTGCCCTCGAGAATACCGGGAACAGGATGGCCGCCAGGATCGCGATAATGGCGATCACGACCAGCAACTCGATGAGGGTAAATCCACGGCGGCACGGGCGTGCATAGTGACGCACTTGCAGTCACCTCCATGTGGTCCCTGTTGGGGTCTAACAGCCTCTGTTGAGGGGGCATGCGCGCGTGTCTTGCGCCGAGCGGGCCGCGTGCTCACCCCCTGTCATCCAGCCTTGGACCGGGATTGCCCATATGGAACTGGGCGCCCCGGCGTTGGCTGAACCGTCAGCCGTTCGCTGTGATGCTTCAGCAACTGACCTCCGGAAACCTGCACATCTGGTTGTGGTACCCGAGATCGGGCGGTTGTGCCGACCCTCGTGAGGGTCTGTGGAGTGTATTCCCGCTGAAGAGCCGGACAGCAGGCGTGACGCCGCCTCCGTGTCGCCAACACCCCGAGCATCTCTGGAGCCATGGTCACGCTCCCGGCGGTCCGTCATGTGGGCACCGGCGACAGCGACCTGATGCGGTCGAGGATCTGCGCGAAGAAGTCTCGCGTCACCGCGACCTCTGCCATCTGCAAGACCAGTCGCCGGGCGTGACGGGTCAATCTGGCCCCGATCTT
>MPMF02190566.1_pt1 | contig 20129 bp, 20 predicted proteins | sample 1617271 | NCBI WGS metagenome assembly MPMF02 (sample SAMN05944812, study PRJNA350692) | marine metagenome | biome: marine; feature: ODZ; material: water; isolation source: 120 m water sample prefiltered with 30 um filter, filtered on to 0.2 um... | place: Pacific Ocean | collected 2012-04-09... | reverse complement strand
GCGCAAACTCGTCGATATTTCCTGTAGTATTCATCCCTGGATGAAATCTTGGGTGCTGGTCAAGGATACGCCCTACACTGCCGTGACGGATGCGAACGGGAATTTTGAAATCAAAGATCTGCCTGTCGGCATGGAACTCGAATTCGAAGTCGTTCATCCGAAGTCCGGGTCCATTGGGGAGGTGAGCAAGGGCGGCAAGAAAGAAAAGTGGAAACGGGGTCGCTTCAAGACCAAAATTGCTGCAGGAACCAATGACCTGGGGGATCTCCTCGTGAGCCCGATGGAATACAAATAGTTCTTGCGAAAAAAAGGTCGTTTTCCTTTGGCAACGACGATTTTCTGGTAGCTTTCTGGTAGCGGTCTTCCCTGGGAGTTGCTGTTTTGACGATGCTGGATTGTTTGCGAGGCGCGGTGCGATCGCGACCCCCAGTTTGCGGTGACGATTCGCCACTATGGGGCTTGACGAAGGATAGGCACAGGACTAGATTTTTTGCAGCAGTTCGTGAAAAGAACCACGAAATAGCGATTTTTCGGCCAGTTTTAGGTGTCGGCGTTGTATTAGAACAATCTGTTGCACCTCCTGAAGTTGATGTACCAGTGGCCGATCAGGCGAGAAATTCTGGATGGTCCTGTCCGGTTTCTGACAAGCAGGTGGCGAGAGACATTGATTGGAAAAGTACTGCGATTGGAAAAGTACTGCGATTGGAAAAGTACTGCTGATCGGGGTTGAGCATCTTCGATCCGGACAGTTCCTATTCTATGGGCGATCAATCTACTGTGCCGGTTGGGGTTTTGGTGGTGACCTCTCAAAGATCGGAGACACATCTGACTGGTGAGACAACTTTGGACTATCCGTTGCATGGGGAACAGAGCCGTTGCATGGGGAACAGAGCCGTTGCATTAAAAGCAGAGGTCGATGCAGAGGAGGCCAACTCCGTCCCTGTTCTTTACGGACGGAGGAGATGCCGGTATCTTCCGCATAGGAGCTTGGCGGGAGAAGCAGGGAAATAATTTCATAGATAGATATTGAGACGAACGGGGCAAAAACGACTTGGAAGTGTGGTCGCATACGAATAAAACTAAGGCCCAGCGAGACGATGATGCTGGATATTGAAATACCGGCATCCACGTTCCAGTAACCTGCATAGCAAAAGATCAATGGTTCGATTTTCATCCAGATGGTTTCACGCCGTAGCTACAAAAGGTGCTTTTGATTGCTATGGGATCTTGCTGCTGATTCCTCTGTTGCTTGTGGGGTGTTCTTATGAGCCACCCCACTTTCTTCCGAATCTCGTGGAAATCGAAATCGAGCAAGATGAGGACGAACCGGTTACTCGCGAACAGCAGAAAACGATTGCCGACACACTGTTGGCGTTGTTTGGGACCCCGGATCATCCGGTCCAAAAGGATAGCAAAGAAGGGACAAGTCCCCTGAAGAGCTTTGGCTTTGATATGGGAAAAGTTGAGATAGCAGCAGGCAAAACCTATAGTGATGCTCAGGGCAAGCAGCATGGATTGTACCGCTTGCACTGTGCCCATTGCCATGGGATTACCGGAGGTGGAGACGGGCCAACGGCCCCGTTCCTCAATCCCTATCCGCGGGATTACCGGCAGGGAGTCTTTAAGTTCAAGTCCACCTTTGGTCCGGCCAAACCGACCCACGACGATCTTAAGCGAGTTTTGTTAGAGGGTGTTCCGGGAACCTCCATGCCTTCTTTCAGGCTGTTGCCTGATAATGAGATCGAAGCCCTGGTGGAATATGTCGAGTATCTCAGTGTGCGTGGAGAAACAGAAATCCAGTTGATTGAATTTGTCGCGGCTGAGGGTGAGATGCCCGGGACGGTTGCTGAAATTGCTGGTGGTTTCCCGCTTGCTCTTGATGATGAGGGTGTGCCGGAAGATGAGCCGGAGGAGGAGAATGTCGTCGCTTCGGTGATGTATCAGTGGCTGAATGCACCTTCGCAGGTTATCCGTCCTGTGACGCCAAAAATTGACTACCTTGATCCAAATCCCGAGGAACTTGCAGCATCGGTTAAGCGTGGAGAGAAATTGTTCTACTCCAAGGATATGCAATGCAATAGCTGCCATGGTGATTCGGGACTCGGCGATGGGCTGCAGGAAAAATACAGTATCTGGTTTAAGTGGCGCGAGGATCTTGAGACCGGCAGTGATGATCCGGAAAAGATTGCCCGCGTCGTCCATCAATTTATGGAAGCGGGTGCACTCAAGCCACGGACCATAAAGCCTCGTAATCTGCGATTAGGTGTGTATCAGGGTGGACGTCGACCGATCGACCTGTATCGCCGGATCTACTCCGGAATTAACGGGGGTCCGATGCCGGCACAGGGGACCGAGCAGGGTATCTCCGGTGATGAGGTTTCCGACAGTGATGCCGGTGGGAGTATTCCCCGCGAGCAAATTTGGGATCTAGTAAATTATGTGCTTTCGTTGCCGTACCAGCCGTTGAGTAAAGGTCCGCCGCAACGCGCCGGCTCAAAATATTCGCCGAGATAAGGTGGTCGTTTTTTGGAGGAAAGTAACAGAGGGGCAGGAAGTGGAGCGAATGATTCGGCAGTAGGACATTGTCGGTGATTGGCGGTGTCCGTACCGTTTGCACAGCTGAAAAAAATTGGTGGAGATGCGACGTGGGGAAATATTGGAGTTTTCTGTTTTTTCTGGTGCCCGTTTTAGGCACGGTCTATTTCGTCGGTTCTGCCGGCGACTGGGACTGGCCGTTGATCGATCAGCATTGGTTTCCGAAAGATGTCTCCGAGTATGGATATGTCATCGACAATCTGTTCATGATCATTCTCTGGATGACCGGAATCGTATTTATCGCCACGGAGTTGGCCCTTGCCTGGTTTATGTGGCGCTATGATGCCCGCACCAATAGGGATGGTGTCAAGTTTATTCACGGCAGTCATTCCCTTGAGGTGATATGGACCGTGATTCCTGCGGCGACGTTGCTCTTTATCGCGATCTATCAGTTGAATGCCTGGGCCGATACCAAGGTTCGTGAGCCGACCAATCCTGGGATGCAGGTGGAGGTGACGGGGCGGCAGTTTGAGTGGCGATTGCGATATCCCGGGCCGGACGGCAGTTTCGACACGCCAGACGATTTGTATACAGTCAATGTGCTGCATATTCCTGTCGGCGAGGATATTTTAGTGCATCTCAAGAGTGAAGATGTGCTTCATGATTTCTTCCTTCCTAATCTTCGCGTCAAGCAGGACGCTGTGCCAGGCATGAAGATCCCGGTCTGGTTCCGCGCAACAGAGCAAGGTGTTTTTGATCTGGTCTGTGCGGAACTCTGCGGGTGGGGACATTACAAAATGAAGGGGCGTCTGAAGGTGGAAACGCGAGAGGCATTTGAGGCCTGGCTGGCGGAACTCAAACAGAAGCAGCACAAGTCGGTTATGACGACGGAAGAGGACGAGCAATGAGTACTGCATCGACACTGGATCATCAGGACCACTCTTCGCAGGGACACACCTCCTCTGGTGGTCTTGGGCATTTTATCGGTACGTATGTTTTTGCTCGGGACCACAAGGTCATCGGGTTGCAGTTTCTGTTTTCGGTGCTGATCTGGTTTCTCATCGGTGGATTCTTGGCCCTGGCTGTCCGTTGGCAGGTTGCCTGGCCCTGGGGTGAAGGCGCTCCGTTCGATATGAGCATGCCAATCATCGGCGATCTTTTCTTTGCGGAGCAAGGTGGTCAGATTTCGCCCGAGTTTTACACGATGCTCTTCACGATGCACGCTACAGTGATGATCTTTTTTGTCATTATTCCGGTTCTTGCGGGAGCCTTTGGTAATTTTCTGATCCCGTTGATGATCGGTGCCGATGATATGGCATTTCCTACGCTCAACATGTTGAGCTACTGGTTTATGTGGCCCGCTTTTATTGCGATGACAGCATCTTTTTTTATGGAGGGGGGTGGTCCTGCCTCAGGCTGGACGTCGTACCCGCCACTCTCGGTCTTGACCGAGGCTTCGCCAGGTAGCGGAGCAGCACAGAACTTGTGGCTTGTGGGTGTCGTCTTCATCGGCATTTCATCCATGATGGGTTCGATCAACTATTTGACAACGATCTTTCAGATGCGGGCACCGGGCATGACGATGTTTCGGCTGCCGCTGACGATTTGGGGAATCATTATCACAGCGATCTTGCAAGCGTTTGCCCTGCCGGTTCTGACTGCTGCAGGTCTCATGCAGGTCACCGACCGGGTAATCGGTACCGGCTTCTTCCTTCCCGACGGTGCGACGGCAAACAACATGGCCGCCGCCGCCGGTGGTGGGCAGCCACTTTTGTGGCAGCATCTCTTCTGGTTTTATTCGCATCCGGCCGTCTACATCATGCTCCTGCCTGCAATGGGGATGGTATCAGATATTATTAGTTGTTTTGCCAGAAAGCCGATCTTCGGTTACAAGCCAATGGTCTATTCCCTGTCCGCGATTGCCGGCCTAGGCTTTATCGTCTGGGGACACCATATGTTCGTTGCAGGAATGAACCCGTTTCTCGGGATGACGTTTATGGTGGCGACGATCATGATTGCGTTGCCGAGTGCGATTAAGGTCTTCAACTGGCTGGGGACTATCTGGGGTGGCAGGCTTTTGTTTACCACGCCGATGCTCTTTGCCCTCTCGTTTGTCTCGATGTTTATCATCGGCGGATTGTCGGGCATTTTCATGGCCGCTGCGCCAGTTGATATTTTTATTCATGACACCTATTTCATCGTTGCACACTTCCACTATGTGCTCTTTGGGGGTACGGCGATGGCAGTGTTTGGCGCCATTTATTTTTGGTTCCCGAAAATGTTTGGACGGATGATGAACGATTCATGGGGGAAGGTGCATTTTTTCCTGACTTTTCTCTTTTTGAACGGGACCTTTTTCCCCATGCATATTCTGGGAATTGTCGGTTTCCCGCGACGTCTCGCAGATGCGTACCAATACAATGTTTTTCACGATCTACAGCCGATCAATGAATTTATCACTTGGTGTGCGATCGGTATGGTTGCCGCACAGACTGTGTTTTTTGTGAACTTTTTCTACAGCATATTCTTCGGTAAAAAGGCCGGCCGAAATCCTTGGGGGGCGAATGGATTGGAATGGGCTGCACCAAGCCCGCCCGGACACGGTAATTTTGATTTCCAGCCGATCGTCTATCGGGGACCTTACGAATATGGTTCGCCCGAGGTTGAAACGGAGTATTATCCCCAGACGCAACCGCCCCCGGAGAAGGCGCACAGTTAAATTGCTGCAGATGGTCCAATAGCGGGCTTTGGCAGAGTAGTTCGTTTGATTTTCAATACTGGATGGTTGCAAGTGGATGCTTCCGAAATGATGCAAAATGCGGTGAATAACAATCCGTCCGGTTCCACCAAAGCGAGGCGCCCGGCCCACGTTCTGGCAGTTGCTCTCTTGTGCGCGACCTGGATGCTCATTTGTGTGGGAGGTGTGGTGACAACACAGCGGGCAGGCATGGCATTTGAGGATTGGCCTACGTCCGATGGGAGTAACATGTTCCTTTACCCGTGGTTTCGTGCCGCGGGCGACAAATTTATTGAACATGGCCACCGTCTTTTTGGTGCCTTGGTCGGTATGATTGCGATTGCCCTTTGCGTGAGTTTGTGGATTGTCGAAGGCGGTCGCCGTCGGTGGCTCGCTTGGCTGGGGGTTGCCGCTCTTGCACTCGTGATTTTTCAGGGAGTGTTGGGAGGGATGCGGGTACGGGCCAGCGATATCGATTTAGCAAAAATCCACGGCTGTGTGGCACCTCTTTTTTTTGCCCTCACTGTCGCTATTGCAGTTTTTACGTCTCGCTGGTGGTGCGATCGGAAAATCGTCCGCTGCATGGCTTCTGGTCGACTACAGCAAATCGCAATTGTTACGACGGTGCTTGCGTATCTGCAACTCATCCTCGGTGCCCAATTGCGCCACGTAGCACCGTTTTCCAGTGGCGAGGCCTTTCGTATGGCCGTGCTGTTCCACCTCGTTCTGGCAGCAGTGCTGTTGTTGGATGTTCTCGTGTTGGTTGTGCTCATGAGACGCCATCTTTCCGATGAACGGACATTGGTCCGTCCGTCGCAACTTCTGTTGGGTATGATCGTCGTTCAGGTTGTGCTTGGTATGGGTTCGTGGGTTTTGAAATATTCCTGGCCTGCCGGGATTTTCGCTGATTCCCGTCTGGTTGCTGGGTGGACCAATACGGCCGGAGGCGTTGCCGAATCGATCGTCGTCACGGCCCATGTCGCTGTCGGCTCACTGATTCTGGGTACCTCATTGCTTATCTCATTGCGGCTTTTGCGAGGAATGAGAAAAGCTGCGAATCCGCAACTGGGTGCGATTGCACTTTTGGGGGTGACCTTATGAACCTTCCCGTAATAGCGATGGAGCATCAACGCGCCGGTCTCGGGTCCCATTTAGCCGCCCTGGTTGAATTGACCAAGCCGAGAATTGCCTTGCTGGAGTTGATGACGGTCGTGGTGGCGGCCTGTGTGGCCAGCTCGGGAATTCCCGCTGATATGGTTGTGGTGCTCAATGCCCTGGTAGGGACCGCTCTGGTTGCCTCAAGCGCTAGTGCGTTAAACCAGTGGCTCGAACGTGATATCGACGCAAAGATGCAACGCACTGCCCATCGCCCGCTCCCCGCCGGACGATTGAGTGAACGGGAGGCGTTTTGGTTTGGCGTGATCACCGTGGTGCTAGGTACGGGATGTCTTCTGTGGCTGGTGAATTTGACAACAGCTTTGATTGGCGTTGCGACCTGGATACTGTACGTCGGTGTCTATACTCCGATGAAAAAAAGAACCAGTTCCAATACCCTCATCGGTGCGATTGCGGGTGCAGGGCCCGTGTTGATGGGCTGGTCGGCCGTTGCTCCGTCCTGGGGCAGTCGCGAAGATATGCTTCTGGCAGCAACGCTCTTCGGTATTGTTTTCTTCTGGCAGTTTCCGCACTTCATGGCAATCGCCTGGATGTATCGCGATGAATATTCCCGGGCTGGTGTGAAGATGTTGACGGTCACTGAGCCGACCGGTCGACTTGCTGGTCTGCAGGCCGTGGCTTCTGCCGCCCTGCTGGTACCGCTGAGTCTTTTGCCGGCAGTCATGATGAAGACCGGCCCGATCTATTTTCTGCTGGTTTTATTTCTTTCTGTAGCGCAGTTGATAGTGGCCAGTCGTTTTTTGTTTTGTCCTTCTGATCAGTCGTCTCGGCGATTGCTGCGAATGTCGTTGATCTTTTTACCATTGCTCTTCGGGTTACTCTGGCTTAGCCCGTTTGTTTTTCCATGGTTGTAACCCCCGATCTCTTTAAGGAGGCAGAAGCACTGCGATGAGTGACGACCATCAGGGCCCCATCAAACTCGAGTATCAACCGGGATTGCCGTTGCCACGCGGTAAAACGATCATGTGGCTATTTTTGGCCACTGAGATCATGTTTTTTGCCGGTTTGCTTGGTACGTACATCGTTCTTCGTTTTGGTGCCCCTGCATGGCCCTTCCCGCACGATGTCCACTTGAGCGAACCGCTCGGTGCCTTCAATACATTTATTTTGATTTGCTCGAGTGTGACCGTTGTACTCTCGCTCGAGGCGGCCCGTTCCCATAAGCCGGCATTGGCTAAATCGTGGTTGCTGTTGACGCTGATATTGGGCGCGGTCTTTTTGGGTGTGAAAGCCTATGAATACAAGGCAAAGTTTTCTCACGGTATTTACCCACAGTACCCGCATGGGCTGGTGTATGAAAAAGCGGATTTGGCCTATGCCGCACGCGTGAGGAAAACGCTCGAAGCGCATCAACTCCGCCTTTCCAAGTTTGAGACTCCGACCGAGCACGAACAGAAGCAGTTGCAGGTTACCGATACGTTATTGAGATTCTTTGTGCGGCCCGCCGAACTTACGGCCGCACAATCCGGTGGCATGCAGGGCCAGCTAGAGCTCAACAGACTGGCTGCCGCGATTCGGCCTCTTTCGGATGAGATGGTTGTCGAGAGAAAGCGGCTGGACCACGAGAAACAAGAACTCCAAAAGCAGCGCAAGACAATGGACGCAAAGGCGTCACCGCTTGAGGTGTTACAGGTTGACGGCCGGCTCAATGCGATTTCTCTGCTTGACGGTGCAGATCATGGTTTGAATGAAAAATATTCCTGGCTCCATCTGCCGATTGTGATTCCGGGTGGCAATATGTGGGCCAGTACGTATTTTCTGCTCACGGGAGTCCATGCGATTCACGTGTTGGTTGGGCTGATCGTTTTCGCACTGTTCCTGTTTGTTCGTCTCGATGTGCATCGGTCCGAACATATAGAGAATATTGGCCTTTACTGGCACTTTGTGGATATTGTCTGGATCTTTTTGTTTCCGCTCCTGTACCTGTTTTGAATTGAAAGAGAGAACGACGATGTCGGAGCACGCAGACACCGAAAAGAGTGCAGCCGAAAGTGGCAATCATCACGGTAGCAATATCAAGAGCTATCTGATGGTATTTGTGGCTTTGTGTGTGCTTACCACAGCGTCGTTCTTCACCTATAGCGATTTCTGGCGGGATCATTTTTCGCTCCAGGCGGGTTGGGCCTTTATGATGGCAATATCGGTTACCAAGGCGATGTTGGTGGTGCTATTCTTCATGCATCTGCTTTATGAGGCGAAATGGAAATATGTTCTTACGGTCCCTACTATTTTCATGTCCATTTTTCTGGTCTGTATGTTGATTCCCGATGTGGGCTTTCGGATGAGCCGGATTTCCAGAGAGCGTCGTCATCATATGGCGGTCGAACCAACGGATTCATCGCATGCAGAAACTCCACATTCCGAAAATGGTGCAGAAGCAATCGACCGCTCAAAAGCGGACCATTAGAGAGACCTGTGAAGTTTCTGATGCCCGACTGCTGAACAGACCACGCTGCGTCTCCCCTTTTTTCCTTCAGGTCCTATGATGAACTCGCCCTCTGCTATTCGTGTTACGGGCTTGACCCATCACTATGACGACCGTTGTGCTGTGAACGATCTTTCGTTCGATGTTGAGGTCGGCGAAATTTTTGCTTTTGTTGGCCCCAACGGGGGAGGTAAAACAACATTATTCCGAGTCCTTTCGACTCTGGTGCCATTGCAAAAGGGCGACGCAGCCATTTTTGGACACTCTCTTCGTACGGATGCATCGGAGATCCGGCGCCAGATTGGTGTGGTTTTTCAGGCGCCCGGGCTCGATCACAAATTGAGTGTCGATGAAAATCTTCGTCATCAGGGACATCTCTACGGGTTGACTGCGGCATCGCTACGTGAGAGGTGTGACAAAATGTTATCGCAGTTGGGCCTTACGGCCCGTCGCGGCGATTTGGTCGAAAAACTTTCCGGAGGGCTTCGACGGCGAGTAGAATTGGCGAAGGGTATGCTACACCGCCCTCGCCTGCTACTGCTCGATGAGCCGAGCACAGGTCTCGATCCGGCAGCCCGTAATGATCTCTGGACCTACCTTCGGCAGATTCGTGAGCAAGAGGATGTCACTGTGGTCCTGACCACGCATTTGCTCGAGGAAGCCGAGAGGGCGGATCGGATTGCCATTCTGGATAAGGGGAATTTAGTTGCACTCGATACTCCCGATGCATTGCGGGATACGGTAGGTGGGGACGCAATCACGATTCAAACGGCGGACAGCAGGCAACTGGCAGATGATATCGGAGCGGAATTTCAGTTTCCTGTAGAAGTGATTGACGGTGCAGTACGGCTCGAACAACCTGAAGGCCATCGACTGATTGCGCGCATTGTGGAGGCCTTTCCCGGTCGGGTCGACGCCGTGACATTTTCGCGGCCTTCACTTGAGGATGTATTTATCGATCGTACCGGACATCGATTTTGCCAGGATGGTGTTCCAGAAAAAGGCTGACGTAAGAGAACGACCTCATCCTGCCACGAAGAGACAATAACACAAATTGACCATGACCGAATCGACAGCGACAATCAATGAACGTCCTGCAGGACCGTGGCTGGCGGTCTGGACTCTCTGCCAGCGAGAGTTAGTGCGATTTTTTCGTCAACGCAATCGCGTCATTGGTGCTGTCGGCCAGCCCGTATTATTCTGGATCCTCTTTGGAGCAGGATTTGGATCCTCTTTTTCCATGCCCGGCGGCGACAATGGACATACGACGTACTTTCAATATTATTTTCCAGGCACACTGGTCTTGATTATCCTCTTTACTGCTATTTTTGCCACGATTTCCATCATCGAGGACCGCCGCGAAGGTTTTTTGCAGGCGGTACTCGTTGCGCCAGTTCCAAGGTGGGCACTTGTGCTTGGCAAGGTGTTCGGTGGGAGCTTGATTGCGTTGGCCCAGGGGGTGCTGTTTCTGGCATTGGGAATGACGATCGGTATTCCTTTTTCTCTGCTGCAAATATTGGTAGTCATCCTCTATATGTTTGTCATTGCAGTGGGACTGACTGCATTGGGCTTTACGATTGCTTGGAGACTTGATTCGACTCAGGGATTCCATGCGATCATGAGCATCTTTCTGATCCCCATGTGGCTTCTCTCCGGTGCTTTCTTTCCCGCAGACGACAGTTGGCTCCGTTGGGTACTGCGCGTCAATCCACTAACGTATGCCGTTGCCGGTCTGAGGCGACTCCTCTATTGGGATCCTTTCTCCCAGGCGGTCGATGTGCCTTTTCCGGATTTGCCATCGCCGAGTGTCTGTTATCTCGTAACGGTTCTTTTTTCTGCTGCTTCTCTCATTGTCGCCTGGCAAACTGCCCGGCGAACGACAAAAGGAGATTTGCTCTCGTGAGTGTCTTTGTGAAAGGATGGATTGCGATTGGTTTGGTACTGCTAGCTGGTTATACGGCATACACGCTCGTGAGGATTACCGGGGAATCAAGAGCGCGGCCGGTAGCAGTGAATGCGGCAACTCCGGAAGAACAGTCGCCGTCGCTACCGCTGGACCTCGAGTCGTTTACGATGACCGGACAAGACGGCCGGGAATTCAGATTCGATCAGTTGCGAGGCAAGGTCTGGATCGCCAGCCTGTTTTTTTCTTCTTGTCCTCATGAGTGTAAGAGCCTCAACGAATCTATTGCCGCTCTCCACCGTGATCCCGAATTTGAGGATGTGCAGTTTGTTTCGATTTCGGTCGATCCGGCGATCGATGATCCACTGACGTTGCACGAATACGCAAAACTCTTCGATGCAGATCCAAAACAATGGTCGTTTCTGACAGGCAACCTGCATGACGTTGGCCGCTTTGGCCGCGAGATCAATCTTCCCGCTGGATACAAAACCCATACCCGTCGTTTGGTTCTTTTTGATCGCGAGGGCAAGCTGCGAGGATATTTTCTCTACAACAATTCTGGCGATATTGCCCGCCTGAAGGCGATGCTCGGTGAAGTGCTAAAAGAATCCGCTGGTAAACAAGATCAGAAAAGCACGCAATCGAGAGCTTTACGATCACAAAAGACCACAGAGGTCCAAACAGCCTCAGGAAGCCCGTTATGAGTCCAGCCTATAGCTTTTTTCCTGCGTTCAATGCAGGGCTCAACGTACTTGCCACCCTGCTGTTGATCTTTGGATACGTGCTGATCAAGCAGGGAAAGGAGCAGGCGCATAAGCGAGCGATGCTTTCCTGCTTCGGGGTCTCGATTGTTTTTTTGATTTGCTATGTTCTCTACCATTGCCTCAAAGGAGGTAGTACTGAATTCCCCAGCTATCCTCCTGCTGCGATCCGATACATCTATTATGGTATTTTGTTGAGCCATATTCTGCTGGCGGTGTATGTCCCCCTCGGTGCTGTTGTAACGATCTGGCACGGTCTGCAGGACAATCGCGCCAAACATCTTCGCTGGGCGAAAGTAACGTTTCCTATCTGGCTTTATGTGTCGGTGACAGGTGTGGTCGTCTATTTCATGCTCTACCACTTGTATCCGCCACGAGCAGAGGTGGAAGTTGCGGGCGTGCTTGACTGGACTCGATCGATGATTTGCCGTAGTATTTGAATACGTTGGCCGTAGAGTTCTTGCGAAAAACGGGATGGATGATGTTAAAGATGAATCGTCATTACAGGCTCCTTGCCCGTCTCCTGCTGGTTTTGGTCCTGATTGGTGTCTGTTGTCACATTGCCGAGGCCTGCCCCGGATGTAAGGACGCCCTGGCAGAGAATGACCCCAATCACGTCCGCATGGTCCGGGGTTATTTCTGGAGCATTCTTTTCATGATGGGGATGCCCTTTGCACTTGTAGGAACCTTTGGTGCCTACTGCTATCTTGAGGTGCGGCGCCGGCGCTTCGGGCAACAGGGCTCCGGGCAGCAGGGCTCCGGGCAGCAGGAAGATGAGACGGCCGGCTAGCGTTCTCTCCGCTAGCCTTCCGCTACGTCAGTGAGAACTCGCAGGTCGCCGTTGCGATGCGTGAAGCCGATCCGATCGAAGTATTCGCAGAGCGGAATAGCATACTTGCGTGAAATGTCCAACTTTTCGCGTAATTGACTCACAGTAAAGCCCTTGCTGTTGCCATATTCTTTTTGGATCTGTTCGCGAAGGCGGTGCTCTACATCGGCATGCAAAAAAAGGGAGTTGCTCACCTGAACCAATTCGCCACGGGCTTCGGCGAGGCGGATCAACTGTTCGACCGCCTTTTGATTGCTGGTGGCCTGTTTTTTTAACTCTTCGACAGATGGTGGCCGCAGCCCGGCAAGACGATACTTCTCGACCATCTCCTCGAGCAGCAGCTTTTCTTTTTTGGACAACTGGGGCCCCTGCCCCGGCAAGGCCACTCCGCGAGAGGTCTGTTCGACCGTTCGGTGTTGCACCAGTTGTGCCAACAGTATTTTGAACAGTGCGTCTTCCAGGAAGTGAAAGCGGGCTGCCAGTTGGCTCTGAGCAATGACGAGCTCCCGTGGATTCTCATCGTGCAAACGCTTAAGTGTTTGCACAATTGCATTTTTCAGGTGTTGTATATGCCGATGGTGGATGCGTAATGTTCGTTTTGGTGAGAGGTTGCATTCCTGGATCGTACTGTTGTCACCCAGCAACGCTGCCAGCAAATCATCCGGATTATCAGCACCAGCAGACCTCGCAAGGTCGGATGCCTGCCAGTCGTTCCACCTCATGAAATAGACAGCTGCTTCTGCTCGCTTGAGGATGTCGGCATTAGCGAGCTGTTCGGCCATCTCCCAATCGGATTCCGAGCCCCGTCGGAACTTCCAACTCGTCGGTGCCAGAACGCGACCGCCGCCGATCGTCTGTATTGGAGATTCACTGCGGACGACAAAAGGTTGTCCCCAGGTGGTCGTTACCGGTTTTTCAAGAAGCAACTGAGCGATTCCACAATTGCCTGGCGCAATCTCCTGTGATCCGCGCAGCAGGAGCGTCGCGAGCAGTTGTGCGGTTCCCAGGTGCATACGAATTCGCTGGCGGTGCTTGAGTGGACGTTTTAATGTGGGAAGCAGGGATAACTCGACAGTGAGAAGGCGAGAAGGATGCAGCAGACCGGGACTGGCCAGTTCGCCGCCACGCGTGATCTGGTCGTGATGGACTCCGGCAAGATTGATGGCGGCTCGCTGGCCCCGCTCAAGCTGCTCGATATTGCGGCCATGCGTCTGCAAGCTGCGAACACGTACCAGACCGCCTGTGGGGTTCAGCTCCAGTTCATCCCCCACTCCAACGCTTCCCCGAAGAACACTTCCTCGAACCACCGTTCCGTGGCCCGCAATCGAAAAAACACCGTCGATCGCCATCCGGAATGGCCCGGACTGACGATTAGCCAAATCGTGCTTCAGGCTCTCGGCCGCATTGCCGAGTTCTTCCTTGAGCTGCTCGATGCCCGCCCCCGTGGTGGCGCTGGTACGTACAATCGCCGCATCTGCAAGGAACGTGTCTTTAACGAGTTGGCGAACTTCAGCTTCTACCAGGTCGATCCAGTCGGCGTCCGCTTTATCGCACTTCGTCAGGACGATGACTCCAGCACGAAGATCGAGCAGTCGCAGGATTTCTAGATGTTCGCGGGTCTGTGGCTTGACCGAATCGTCTGCCGCAATGACAAACATGGCGAGATCGATTCCGGTGGCTCCGGCGAGCATATTGCGGACGAACCGTTCGTGGCCGGGCACATCCACAATTCCCAGTCGGTAGTCTTCCAGGGATAGTTCTGCAAATCCCAGATCAATCGTGATGCCACGTTTTTTCTCTTCTGGGAGTCGGTCGGTATCGACGCCGGTCAGTGCGCGGACAAGAGCGGTTTTGCCATGGTCAATGTGACCGGCGGTTCCCAGAATTAAATGGATGGCCATTCCACTATTCTAGGAAATAGAAACACTTTACAGCAGCCCCATGTCTTAAGGCTCAGAGATCGCATCGGTTGCTGCTGGGAAAGAATCATCTTCGAGCGCCTCGCGCCTGATCGAGTCGTCCGAATCATTGCCCACTAGCGATCCAAGTGAGTTGTGATCGATCGTGTGATGGACCCAGCTGCAGCCACTGCTGAGGCATGAGAGCGCCAGAGCGGCAAAACAGCAGCCTCGAATGCTCAGCCTTCTGGCGATGGATCGAGCGGTTGCGATCATTTCTGTTACTTTACTTTTTTTTGCGATGCACGCTTTGCAACTTTTTCCGGCTTCTTGGTGCTTGGATCGGGAGAGCCGGATTTTCTCATTCGAATGCGTTTGAGAGTGGGCCATTTGATGTTTCGCACCAGCATCCCCTTCGTCTTTGATATGGCCGCAGTGGTTCCCTGCCCCAGTCGCTCAAAACCCTGTTTGATTTGAGTTGTTGGGGAGATTTGCGTTGCCTTACTCGGCGATGCCGTATCCTTTACCTTTGTAGAATTCACCTTGTCGGAGTTGGAGGTTTTCTGGATTTTGTGTTTTCTGAACGGATTGATTTTTCTCAATGAAGATTCTTCTGCTCGTGCTCCTGTAAGTACAAAGAGAGAACATAGCGCGAACATAATAATCATTTTAACCATGGCATGTACTTTCACGACAAAACACTCCTGTACGCAGTTAGACTAATTTGATTTTTTTCGGCCTCATCGGTGATTGCAAAGGCGCAACGACAAACATCTCGTTTTAAACGCCCCAAGACGATGGTTGGATCAAAGAGGCCGGAGCCAGTTGGGGCCAACGGATGGGGCGGAAGTCTCCCAGATGAGGGGGGAGACGTCCAGGCCGTTTTGTGCTGGCAGAAGTCTGGCAGAGAGTACAACACCCCTCTTTTCGCCCTGAAAAGTCCGCTGTGACAAGCAGTGGTTGCATTGCCTGCAGGCAATCTTTTTCTTACCATAAAGGCCTGAAGTGGATTGCGGGTAGATCGTGGTGGTAGGGTTGTTTTGAAATAATTTTTTACCTTCCAGAACAATGATGCGGATAGAGTAATGGCGTCAGAGAGGATCGGTTTCATCGGTGCCGGGCAAATGGCTCGAGCCATTGCCCAGGGGTTGGTGCGTGCGGACATGATTCGCCGTGAGCAGATTTTTGCCAGTGACCCGGATGCTCAGGCCAGAGTTGCCTTTGAGGAACGGGTGCCCGGTGCGAATGTGGGTGCTGAGAACCTGGAGGTCGTTTCCGCAGCAGACACCATTATTCTTGCGATCAAGCCACAACAAATGGAGACGGTGGTTGACGGGATTGCGGCCGCAGTAGATGACTCAAAACTGTTGATCTCCATCGCAGCTGGTGTAAAACTCTCTCAGCTTAGTGCGCAGCTTGGCGACCGATCCCGTCTGATCCGTGTGATGCCCAACACCCCATGTCTTATCGGAGAGGGGGCCACTGGCTATGCACTCGGAGCGGGCGCAACCGCAGAAGACGCTGATTTTGCAGATCGGATGCTCCGCAGTGTGGGCCATGCCTTTCTCTTGGAGGAAAAACTGCTGGACGCGGTGACGGCACTATCCGGTTCTGGCCCGGCTTTTTTCTGTGCGGTCCTCGAGGCCCTCAGCGATGGCGGCTCTCAAATGGGTTTGCCGGCCGATGTGGCCAACAGCCTCGCCTTGCAGACAATGGCCGGGACGGCCGCAACCCTGCAAGCTACGGGTGAATCTCCGGAATCGCTAAGAAAACGGGTCAGTAGCCCTGGCGGTACAACGCTGGCGGGTCTAGCGGCCCTCGAGTCACACTCTCTGCACGAGGCACTTGTTGCCACCATCAAGGCAGCTACCGAGCGATCGCGGGAACTCGGCAACTCGTGAGCAGACTGCGTAGTGAGCAGACTGCATTGCGCCACCTTATTGCGGTGTTTATTATTGCGGCGTTGCTTCTTGCGCGAGCAACCCATGGTGACGAAGCCAGTTGACGCAGCGTGCTGTCCAGTCCGCCGTCGCTGGAACCGAATGGGCGAGTCCTAGGCCGTGACGTCCGCGCTCATAAATATGCAACTCGGCCGGGACATTTGCCTTGCGGAGCGCAAGATAAAACGCCACGCTGTTTTCTGCAAGCACGCCAGTATCTTCTCCGGTATGCCAGAGAAACGTGGGTGGTGTTTCTGGAGTGACCTGCTTTTGGCTGGAGAGTTTTGCGAGCATCTCTTGGCTTGGATCTTCACCGAGGAGATTTTTTTGCGAGCGGCGGTGGGTGTAGGATTCCCCCAATGCGATGAGTGGGTAGCCAAGGATGACGAAGTCAGGACGGCTGCTGACACGCTCGACAGGATCTGCTGCGTTTGGTTTCCCGGCAGCAAATTGTGTCGCTGCGGTGGATGCTAAGTGTCCTCCCGCGGAAAATCCAATGATCCCCACTCGATCGGGTTTAATCCGGTAGGTTTCCGCACCTGCCCGAACTATGCGGATTGCCCGCTGTGCGTCTTCAAGGGGTGCAGGATACCGATACCCCCTGCCCTGATGACGATATTTACAAACAAATGCCGCGATTCCCAGACGGTTGAGCCAGCGTGCGATCTCTTGGCCCTCATGGCCGTCTGCGAGATTGCCATATCCGCCGCCCGGAAAAATCACGACGGCGGTACCGACCGATGTTGCCGCCTCTGGAAGATATATTTCGAGCGTGGGGGAATCGTTGGGAGTCTTACCCAGAGCACCTGGGGCTCCATCGGGCCAGAGCTTCTTGGTCTGCGGTGCTAAAGAACCGGCGTTCCCGGTTTGCTTGGTTCTTGGCCCTTCATCAAGCGGCCTGACCCAGATGTTTCGGAAGCGGACCGGGTCGCCATGATATTGAATGTGAAAAGGCAATTTGTCGGCGTGTGGCCTATAGGCAGGCGGACTATCCCAGGCGGTACTCCCCTTTAATTCAAAATCATTTTGCACGACCACTCCGTTATGGAGCGCTGTGATCGCTGCAGGTCGCAGAAGCGTTCCCTTATCAGAAAAACGCGGGGCGCGGAAAATAATGTCGATGCTTTGCCACGCACCGGGAGCGCGGCTTGCGTTGACCAATGGAGGGCTTTGTTTGTAGATCGCGGCGGCCTGTCCGTCGGGATAGGTTTCATTTTCATAGGAATCCAGAATTTGGACTTCATAACGGCCCATCAGGTAAATTCCGCTGTTTCCACGGCCCTGCCCCGGGTCCTGATCTTCCGATGGTGAGGCAAATTCCAAATGGAGTTGGCAACTCCCGAAAGGCTGCTTGGTGGCGATCCCCGCCACATCTGCAACCACATAACCATCTTGGAGTTTCCATTTCTCCCCCCCTTCAAAAGCGGACATGTCTTCACCGTCAAAAAGAACGATTGCATCGGCGGGTGGTTTGCTAAAGTCACCGGGATCGACCACCTTCGGTTTTTTCCACTCAATACCGCTCTTCCATTCTTGGGCCGCCGCTGGAATCAGGCTCAAAAGAGCGACACAGATGGCAAGGGAGCATGCTTTGGCGTGGGACATGAATGCGGTTTCCTTGATCGGACGATATGCGACAGCCTGCAATAGGGTGGCAGAAACAAAGGTGTCTCTTCGGGCGGGCTATTGTAACATCTGGCGATGCATACGCGGGATACCCGTCCACCGGGGCTTCCCGAGAGAAGATCCAAGACTCGAATTTTGAGAACCGATCACAATCGTGCCTGAGAAAAATCACTTTCGGCCATTGCCGAAACGCCGCCGGTTGGCCAAATTAGTAGCTGGTTTTCATGCTGCCATCTGGGCCATGAGATGAGGACCGACAAAATCTGCTTCCCTGGGAGAGCTTGATGTCTATTTTCTCAAATGTCGATGACAAACACGTTCCGTTCTATCGTATCATGTGGGTGGCATCGGTCCCTCATTTCTGCGGAGAAGATGATTGTATGGCAGAAGGTAAATATGAAATCCGGCTTGAACAGGGCGAAGTTGTTTGGGCAACAGACCAAGAAAGAGACACGGTGCTTGCAGATTTAGAACGGTGGCAAGGGGGCTTGGAAACACCCGGAGAGGAGTGGGAATCGTGATGTCGCTCTTTGATCATCCCGAATACCGTTGGCGAGAAACCTATCAGCTGTTTCATAAAAAAACGCGACGCCCTACTCTCGAGGATGTAAAGAGGGTGCTCGGCAATGCCCGCGAAAAATACCAGTTGGAGGATTTGAAGGGGGATGAATCGGGCTGTTTTGAATCGGTGACAGTGTTTGCCCCGGAGGCTTTTGCAGCGATTGATATTACGTATGTGGCAGATGATCAAGGAGACGAACAGATCAGCAAGATCCAGGAAGAAATGAAAGAGATCCTGGAAGATCCTGAGGATCTGGCCAAACTCGAGAGCCTCAGTGAATATGATGCCTGCTTAGACCTTTTGCATTTTGAACGCTTGTCCGATCTGATGTCTCAGGAAGATGAAGACATGAACACCTTTTTCGATCCTGGAGCATTGTTGACGGTGATCGAAAAACTGACTGCTCTTTCCGGTGGTGTTTGCCTCGATTCTGCCTCGGCCACCATCATGTGATTTGGCCACAAATGGCACATTGCGCATGTTTGCTTCAGCAGTGGCCTTTTTCTGAATGCTCTGCTTTTCGTTTGTTGATCCACCCGGTCGAGACAAATCGGGTCAGCAGTCGAACGAACGTTTGCTCCATCGATGCTGCAATTTTCGGCGGCGTTTGTCCCGACAGTTCATTGGGCTCCGCTGCGATTGGCACAAAACCATTCCAGCGGAGACGGAGTGTACAGTTTTGGGACTCGACGAGCCCATTGAAGCGGTCCGCCACCCGCAAACCCCAGAAAAAACCATAGGAGTTGCGAAAATCCCGCCAGAGCAGATCGAGCGGTTCAACGCAGTCGGGCTTGGGTCTATTTCGCTCTCTTGAAATCCATTGAACGAGAATGGCTGCTGCAAACAATAATGCCAACGCAGTTATCGTGCTTCCGAAATACGGCCGAATCGGTTCATCCGACCGGTGGGGAGTGAGCAAAGCCGACAAAAAGCGGACCCCAGGAAGCTCGTTGGCAAGCAGGCAGCATTGGGCTGTCCCAACCAGCAAGCCGACAGGCCAGTAGCGGGTGGGGAGATAATTGACGACGGTCATTCCGACAAGAATTAGCAGAAACCAGGACCAGAGGATTCCGATATGGAGCGTTGCATGTGAAAAGAAGAGGGTCCTTGCAGCGGGCATTGCCAGAATCACCCAGAGAGATAGTACGATCCATTGCCATGCGTGATGCTGTGGGCGTTTTGCGCCAAGCAGGGAGACAATCGGACACAATGTGGTGATCGCAGCGAAATAACGCAGTGATGCGGACCCGCTTGCCCATAACCGGTCGGTCAAGATAAACGGAAGCCATTCAATGGCAATAATGCTCCAAATCGCAATCAAGGACCAGTACCAGGGAGCGATGAGTGTGGTTCCTTTTAGCCTCTGCCACCGAAAGGTTAGGGCCAGCAATATGCCACAGCCAAGGATTGTCAGGAGCAATGTGTGAGACATCGACAAAAGTCTTTTTGGGTATCTTAAAACAATGCGTAACGATTATAACGGCAATGTGGTTAAGGGAATTTGGCTAAAAGAATCCGTTTTATTTGCCCGCCGCTCTCCCATAGGCCATGATTTTGCGCACAGGCGCTTAAAGGTGTAAGGATCGTGCACTAAAGATCAGTGGAATAAAACAGTCCGTGGGCTCGTGGCCGAACCTTCTGGGGAGAAACGGTTTGGTCACGAGCCCTAAATGATCCGCGAGGGGGCGATCAATCGGCCAGCACCACCTCCTGAGCCCTGGAGACAAGGACCTTAGG
>MPMF02172929.1_pt1 | contig 20134 bp, 13 predicted proteins | sample 1617271 | NCBI WGS metagenome assembly MPMF02 (sample SAMN05944812, study PRJNA350692) | marine metagenome | biome: marine; feature: ODZ; material: water; isolation source: 120 m water sample prefiltered with 30 um filter, filtered on to 0.2 um... | place: Pacific Ocean | collected 2012-04-09... | reverse complement strand
AGCGCACCGGCGGCATCGACATGCCGGCGGAACTGGCCGATCTCACGGGGATGAACGTCGTTTTCGGGGCCAACCTCGACAACTATCAGGGAGGCCAGTACGGCACCGCGATCCTGAGCCGTTTTCCCATCGAGTCGCATGAGAACCATCGCCTAAAAAAGGTCCGAAAAGGCGAGCAACGCGGTGTGTTAATGGCCGTTCTGAAAGTGACCCAGGGGCAGTTGCTGTTCACCTGCACCCACCTCGACCACACCCAAGACCAAGCCGAGCGACTGTTCAGCGAAACACAGTTTACCGATATTTTCGCCGGACACGCCAGTCTTCCCACCGTCTTTTGCGGCGACTTCAACGACACCCCGGACAGCGAACTGCACAGGCGACTCAGCGAAAAATGGATTGACGCATGGGGCCTCGCTGGCAAGGGCAACGGCTACACGATGAGCAGCGGCAAACCGACACGGCGCATCGACTACATCTGGCTCTCCGACAAAAAAAACTTCAAGGTGCGATGGCTCGACGTGCCGCAGACCGAGGCGTCCGACCATTTGCCACTGGTTGCCGAGATTCGGTTCACCCCCGCACCCCGCCCAATGAGCGCTCCCGAGATCGCGCTACTCATCATCGTCATGACACTGCTCAGCGCCATCCCCATCGGCATTGGGATTACCATCTTCAAAGCCAGCCGCCGGAGCAAAAGGCAAACATGACGGTTTTGCGCCATACGTCCGATAGTCCCAATAAGTCCTTTAAGCCGAATCAATACGCCACGTACTTAGCATGGCCGGCTTGGACCAGGGTGTCGTTCACGTTCACGTTGCACCGGCCCTGCTTCACGGTGATCTCCGCGAGGTAGCGCCGTACAGGTGTCGCCATCGTACACCGCCGTAATCCTGGCCCGGTAGTGGTACAACTTCGCTACTGAAAACTTGGCCAAGCAGGCTTGGGCAGCCTGCAAATCTTTGCTACCGTTTCCGTCGTGAAGCATCGTACCCTCTCCCGCCGCCGCATGCTGCGCCAATCGGCCGCGATTGGCCTCGGCGTCGCGCTCGCCCCGCATGTTCGCACCCAAGCGGCCAAACGCTTGGCCAAGGTGCACAGCATCCACGTCGTCAGCCTGCGCCCGAACCAGTACCACGGCTGGCCAACGCTGGCCCGGCGGCGCAATGGCCAGTTGCTGCTCGTCTGCTCCGGTGGACGCGAGTCGCACGTCTGCCCCTTTGGCCAGGTGGAACTGATGCGATCCGACGACAATGGAGCAACGTGGACCTTCCCCCGCGTGCTGCTCGACCTCGCGATCGACGACCGCGACGCCGGCATTCTCGAGACGGCCAAGGGCACTCTGCTCGCCACCACGTTTTCCTCGCTGGCCTACGAGTACCAGTTCAACAACGGCAACATTAACAAATGGGACACCGCGCGGCAGGCGCGCTGGCGCGGCGCGCACAACCGCATCAGCGCAGTCGAGCGCAAGGCACAGCTCGGCACGTGGATGCTCCGCTCGACCGACGGCGGCGTCACGTGGTCCACGCCGTACGACTCGATCGTCAACAGCCCGCACGGCCCGATCCAACTGGCCGACGGACGACTGCTCTACGCAGGAAAGGATTTGTCGAAGAGCGGCCAGTGGATCGGCGTCTGCGAGTCCATCGACGACGGCAAATCGTGGAGAAAGTTGGCTCAGGTTCCCACCCGACCCGACGACAACCCGGCTGAATACCACGAACTGCACGCCATCGAGGCCGTCAACGGCGCCCTCGTCGCGCAAATTCGAAACCATAACTCCGCCAACAGAAGCGAGACACTTCAAACCGAGTCCACTGACGGCGGCAAAACCTGGAGCGTACCGCACTCGATCGGCGTCTGGGGTCTGCCGTCGCACCTGCTGCGACTGCGCGACGACCGGCTGATGATGACCTACGGCTACCGCCGCAAACCATTCGGCAACCTGGCCCGCATCAGCGCCGACCACGGCAAAACCTGGAGCGAACCGATCACGATTTCCAGCGATGGCGCGAACGGCGACCTCGGCTACCCCTCCACCGTCGAGTTGCCCAACGGCACCCTGCTCACCGCGTGGTACGAGCAGATGAGCGACCACCCCCGCGCCGTCCTGCGCTTGGCCAAGTGGAGTCTACTCTAGCGGCGCGGTCGGCGTTCCCCCTTGCCTCCCGAGCGCCGGCGCGAACCGGGCGTGTAGCCCTCCCGCTCGCCAGCCCACTGTGCGGAGATCGACTCGTGCCGCTTCGCCACGAACTCTCGTAGCAGCGGCTTGCGCACCACGCGAAACCCGCCACGCGATTCACTCGGGGTAGAGTCTTTGGGGATTTCAAAATTATTCACAAACTCCCGGTAATCGCTGTATTCATCCTCCCTGACCGTTGATTCCACCGCCTTGCGCAATTCCGTCATGTCCCGGCCGATTGCCTCCCTGGAGAAATGCGTGCGCACCAGTTTTTTCAGTTCCTCTCCGTACGATTCACGGAACGATTTCAGCTTCATCAGGCGTTCGAGCAACCGCTGCCCCTTCGCGAATGGCTGTTTCACGCTGAGGTTGAACTGCTGCTCCGGGCTGCCCGCCGAGCGATGACTGGCAAAGGTGCTGTTCACGTCCCACGGCAAGAATGCGAACTTGCCGCCGGCTTTCGGCAGATAAAGATAATAGTTGTGGCCGCGCAACAAAAAGCTGTCGAGGTGCGACAACACCGTGTGCGCCGCAGTGAACCTGGCCAACTGCCCGAAATCCACGAAGCCACCGATCTGTTCTCCGAACGTTGCATCGTCCGCCTGGCTGACCAGTCGCGTGAACTCCATCAAGCGCTTGGCCAAGAGCGGCTTCGCGTCGGACTTGGGCACGTACTCCCGCTCGTATTCCGTGAACGCCTCGCCCAGATACGGCATCGACAGACTGCGCTCCGGCTTGAGCAGCAGGCCCTTGTCCGTGCCGAATCGTCCCTTGAGGAACGGCCCGTTCACCTGCTCCACCACGACGTACAGGCCAAGCAATTTTTTGTCGTATCGCCCCGGCACCGTCAGCGTCACCCGCGCGAATACCGTCCGCGCTCCCGGCAGCTCCAGCTTGCGCCAGAGCCGGTATGCCAGCGCCTCGCGAATCTGCGACGGGTCAAGGACGTTGTTGTTCAGATTCAGCTTGGTCAGTCCGAGGAATTTCTGCCCCTTCACAAACCGGTTGAAGTCGATCTTGAACGATTTTTTGGGAATACCGCGCGCAGTCGAAAAACTGGAGTTGCCCTTGTAACGGAGACCGACATTCTGCAATGCCTCCCCGGCAACTATCGCGTTCGCCCGCACATACTCAAAATCAGCGCCGAAGTCTCTGCCGTTTCCCGGTTCAAGCGCGGAGTAATTTTCCGGCGACACCGTCAGCGCCACGTCCCAAACCTTCGTATCCTGAAAAAACGCATCCGCCGTTTTCGGCAAAACCTGCCCAGTCGCAACGCCACCGAAAACGCAGCCCCAGATGCAAACGAAAGCCCCAAACAACTTACGGGTATATTTCATCATTCTGAAAAAATGCAGCTTACCCATGCCAGTGGACGATTCAACTGTATTTCAAAACTCCGTAAAACCAGAGACACGGAACACAAAGCGCTCTTGCAACATCCGCCGCCACCCAACATCCTGCGCCGGTCATGTTGAGTCGTGTTGTTCTGATTCTGCTGCTCGGATTGCCCATTAGCCAAGCGGCGGAGCGAACCGGCGCGGCAGTGACAGTTCATCCCCTGGCCACCAAGGCAGCCCTAAAGGTGTTTCAGCAGGACGGCAACGCCGTCGATGCCGCCGTCGCGGCGGCGCTAACCCTGGGCGTGGTGGACGGCTTCAACTCCGGCATCGGCGGTGGCTGTTTCATGCTGATTCGCAAGCCGGACGGCACGTTCTCGGCGATCGACGGCCGCGAGACCGCCCCGGGCGCAGCCAATCGCGACATGTATTTGCACGGCGGCAGGGCCAAGCCAGAACTGAGCCGCACCGGCGCGTTGGCCATTGGCGTGCCCGGTGCGTTGGCGGCATACGATCTGGCAATCCGCGACCACGGCAACCTCGCCCTCGCCGGGCACCTTGGCCAAGCGGCGGCGATCGCCGAGCAGGGATTTGAACTCGACGATGCCTATCTGAGCCGCCTTGGGTCAGTGGTGAAAAAACTCCGCAAGTTCCCGGACAGCGCGCGCATTTTCCTCGACGGCGACGGCAACGCCTGGCCAAACGGCCACCGGCTCCGGCAACCGGACTTGGCCAGGTCGTACCGCGCCATCGGGCAACACTCCGCCGACTGGTTTTATCGCGGCCCGTTCGCGCTGAAAACGGAACAATGGATGAGCGACAACGGCGGACTGATGACCCGCGACGACTTCGCCCACTATGATGCCAGGCGACGCGAACCAGTACAGACGACCTATCGCGGACACGAGATCGTCGGCTTCCCGCCCCCGAGTTCCGGTGGTGTGCACGTGGCGCAAATCCTGAACATCCTTGAGGTGTTCGATCTGCGCTCGATGGCGTCCGACTCCGCCGGATTTGTTCATCTCGTCACTGAGGCGATGCGGCTGGCGTTCGCTGACCGCGCCCATTGGCTCGGCGACGCCGACTTTGCCCCGGTGCCCAGAGGCCTGACGTCCAAAACATACGCACGCCGACTCGCCAAAAAGATCGACACCGCAAAAGCGGCCAAGGTCGATGCCCACTCGACGCCACCGAACGCCGACACGAATTTGTTCGGCAAACACACAACCCATTTTACGACTGCCGACTCCGACGGCTGGTGGGTGGCCTGCACGGCGACGGTCAACACCACGTTCGGCTCCGGCGTGGTTATCCCCGGCACCGGCATCGTGATGAACAACGAGATGGACGACTTCTCCGCGCAGCCCGGTGCGCCCAACGCCTTTGGCTTAATCGGCGCGGAGGCCAACGCGGTCGCCCCCGGCAAGCGCCCGCTCTCGAGCATGAGCCCGACGATCGTGCTGCGGGACGGCAAACCTATCTTCACCGTCGGTGCGGCCGGCGGCCCGACAATCATCACGCAGGTCGTGCTGGCGATCATCCAGGTGGTTGACTTCGGCAAGCCGCCCGCCGAGGCCCTTGGCCAGGCGCGGTTACATCACCAATGGAAGCCTGACCGGCTGCTCGTCGAGAAGGCGCTTGGCCAAGCGGCCATCGATGCGCTCCGGGCCAAGGGCCACACGGTGAAGGTCGTCAACACCCTCGGCGCTGCACAGGCGATCGGCCTTGGCCAAGGCGGCAAACCGTTCACCGGCTCAGCTGATCCCCGGGGCCGGGGAGTGTTCGGAGTGAGCCGTAAGTAAAAGACAAAAAGCCAACTTTCACGAAAGCCGGCATCAAAGAAGTGGTGGTAGGAGCAGGATTCGAACCTGCGAAGGCTAAGCCAGCGGATTTACAGTCCGCCCCGTTTGACCGCTTCGGTATCCTACCTCCAAAAAGGGCGGCGGATTACGCCAAATTGTGACACGCTTGTCAAACACCGTTTGGGTTTCTATCGTTCGCACCGATGTTTGACGCACTCGGCGATAAGCTCCAGAAAACCTTCCGGAACCTGCGGGGCCTCGGCAGGATCAGCGAAACCAACGTCGCCGAGGCACTGCGCGAGGTGCGCATGGCCCTGCTTGATGCGGACGTCAATTTCAAGGTCGCCAAGCAGTTCATCGCCCGCGTGAAAGAGAAGTCGCTCGGCGAGGAGGTAGTCGCCAGCATCCAGCCGGGGCAGCAAATCGTCAAAATCATCAACGACGAGATGATCGCGCTGCTCGGCGCCGAGCGCAGCGAACTCGACCTGCCACGCGGCTTTGCCCAGCCGCTCTGCCTGATGATGTGCGGTCTGCACGGCTCTGGCAAGACCACCTCCAGCGGTAAGCTCGCCCGACTGCTCGCCGCCGAGGGCCGCAAACCGCTGCTCGTCGGCGCCGACGTTTACCGGCCCGCCGCGATGGATCAGATCGAGACCTTGGCCAGGCAGCTCGACCTGCCCTGTTTCCTGATGCGCGGCGAGCAGGACGTGCTCAAGATCGCCGACGGAGCGATGGCCAGGGCGAAGGCAGACGGCATCGACGTGGTCATTTTCGACACCGCCGGCCGGCTGCAGATCGACGAACCGCTGGTGCAGGAACTCGTCCGGCTGCGCGACCGGGTGCAGCCGCGAGAAATCCTACTCGTGCTCGACGCCGCCACCGGGCAGGAGGCGGTCAGTGTCGCCACGCACTTTGACGAGGCGCTGGGCATCACCGGTGCGATCCTGACCAAGCTCGACGGCGATGCGCGCGGTGGCGCCGCACTTAGCTTCCGCGAAGTCACCGGCAAGCCGGTCAAGTTCGCCGGTATCGGCGAAAAGCTCGACGACTTCGAGCCGTTCCACCCCGATCGGATGGCGTCGCGCATCCTCGGCATGGGCGACGTGGTGAGCCTCGTCGAGAAAGCCGCCGAGGCGGTGGACGAGGAGACTGCCCGTAAACTCGAGGAGCGGATGAAGAAGGGGCAGTTCACCCTCGAGGATTTTCTCGCCCAACTTCGTCAACTCAAAAAAATGGGCCCACTCGAGGGCATTATCGACATGCTGCCCGGCGGGGGCGATGCCATGAAAGACGCCGATCTCGGCAAGAGCGAAAAGGAGTTCCGCCAGATGGAGGCGATGATCTGCAGCATGACCCCGCAGGAACGCCGCACACCGGCGATCCTCAATGCCCGTCGGCGGAGACGCATCGCCGCCGGCAGCGGCACCACCGTCGCCGCGCTCAACGGCCTGCTCAAACGCTTCGGCCAAATGCAGAAAATGATGAAGAAGATGGGCAAGTTCCAGAAAATGATGGCCAAGATGGGCGGCGCAGGGGCCATGCCAGGGATGGAAAAACTGCTCGGGCGCTGATCAGAAAGTTTCCAGCTTCAAGTTTTCAGTTCTTCGCGGCTTCGCGTGAGGATGAAACTTCACGGCCGTGCATTGCCTTGATTTGCCATCCGCCGTTTCGGCGGATGACGATTTCGATCCCGCCATCCGCCAACGTGTTGAACAGCGGCACGTCGCGCTTGGCCAAGCGCTGGAGCAGCGCGGCCGACGGAATCTCCGCGTACGGAAAGGTGCCCGCACTAAGCACAATTGCCTTCGGCTCGATCGCCGCGAACAGCGCTTGGCCAAGCGGTTCGCCCACACCGGGCATGGCGCTCACCACGATGTCGCTCCGCAAGTCCACGCCGCTCCCGACCAAGTCCATCTGCCCCGCTTCGCCGAGGTCGGAAAGCAGCAGCACGCGCACGCCGTGTACTTCGCGGGCGAGCACGGTCGCGTTGTCGTCGGCCTTGGACAGGCGATCGCCGCCTGGCGGATGCAGCACCTCCCAGCCGGCGATCGAGTTGCCGCGGGCAGCGACGATCACCGACTGCCCGACGCCCTTCAGTCCTTCCAGCATTTCCTTGTAGTACGACGAGTTAAACTTGATCGGATTGATGAACATCACCGGCCAGCCCATTTCTTCTGCCAGACTGCCGAAGCCCTGCACGTGATGCCGGTCACCATGTGTCGCCACGGCCCACGGTGGCGCGTCATAGCCTCGCGTCCGTAAAAACGACACCACGGACAGCCGCCCACCTGAGTCGCTGCCGCAATCGATGAGCAGCGGCTCTTCGTCGTGCGGCTCGACGTACATCGCCGAACCGCTGTCGAGCGGCAGCACCGTCAGCGCAAACTCGCCGCGCCTAGGTAGGCTCTCCGCCGCAAACAAGACAAAAGCCAAGCCAACCAACGCCAGCGTCCCGTACCGCTTGGTTCTCAACACCAACGGCATCGCCCACAAGGCAAGTACCGCCACGTAAATCAACATCAGCCAAGCGGGCGCCGCAGCCACGTACTGATGCCCATACGGCAATGCCGCCGCCGCCTCACTGAGCCGCATCATCAACCACATCCCCAGCCAGGCGCTGTGGGCGAACAGCCCCGAGACGAGCGGAAACCAGGCGGCACAAATCAAACAGCCCAAGCTGCTGGCCAGGGCGAAACCGGCGAACGGAACAACGATCGCGTTTACGAGAAGCGTCACTGGTGTGAACAGGTTGAAAGTCGATGCAGCCAAGGGCAGCGAACCCAGCCACGCCGCAGCGGACACGGCGAACAGCGGAGTCACAATCCGAACCATAAAACCCGAACACCACGGCCACAGCTCCGGCGGCAGCAATGGGTCAGGTTGCAGCCGTTTTCGAATCCGTTCCTGTAGCGGCAGAGCAAACATCGCGATGGACAACACGACGCAGAACGAGAGCTGAAAACCGGTCAGGAACAACTGCTGCGGCTCCCAAAGCAGGATCAGCACGGCTGCGACGGCCAGTGAGTTCACGAGGTCACCGGGGCGCTTGAGAATCCAGCCAAGCGCCACGATGGTCACCATTACCGAGGAGCGCACCGCCGACTCCTGCCAACCGGTCGCCGCCACATAAAACCACAGGGCCGGTATCAGCAGCAGGCCGCACGCGACACGGGGCAACCGGACAAATTGCATCAACTGGACAAGAATAGCGGCGATCATCGCGATATGTAGTCCGCTGATCGCGAAAACATGCATCGTGCCGGAATGCATGAACGGCTTGGCCACCTCGCCGCTGAGCGACGTGCGCCAGCCAAGCGTCATCGCCCACAGCAGACGAACGGTGTCATTCTCTCCGCCGAGCGGCTTGGCCAAGGCATCGCGCGCCCAGCGCTGAAAGCTAACTGACAACGGCGGCGCGGGCTGCTTGGCCTCGTCGAGGAACCGCCAGTCCCTCGGCGTCTTTGTTCGAAGCTGAAAGTGGATGCTGTGCCGCGCGAGGTAGTCACGATAAGAAAACATGCCTCTGGCCGCGGCGATCGGCGGACGTTGGATAACTCCGGAAACCTCCACCCGCCGTCCTGCGTAATAGCGCTTGGCCAGGCGGAACGGCGCGGAGACATGCACCGTGCCGCTTGCAGCCAGACGACCAGTGTCCGTCTCGACCTCGCTGACGGCCAATTCCACCATCGAACGCCAAAAGTCCTCCCCGTTGATCTCGCTGACGCGATGTTTCGGCGTGGTGGCCAGGCGGCCGGTCAGGGTGACGATCTGCTGATCGTCTCCGAGTTGGTTCCGGAGATCGTCTGCCGGAATCCGATTGAGGTGGAACGACTGGTTGGCCAGGCCAAGGCCAAACAGCATAGGCAGCAGCATGGCGGACCGGGGCGCCTTCAGCGCGGCGGCCAGCGCCGATAGGGCAACGCAGGCGGCAAGGGCGCACCAAAACGGCAGCCACCCGACATCGGCCACGGCAATGCCGAGAATGTACGGTACCACCACCCGGACCATTGGCCGCTTCATGCGGCGGTTGTCGCGGTTTTACGGCGTGAAAGCCAAGCGGAAAATGCAGCACCGATGATCGCCCCAACAGAGTCGATACCGACGTCGAGGAGTGAGCCGAAGCGCTCGGCCATCCACGACTGATGCCATTCGTCGAGTGCGGCGCACACCGCCGCGAACAGCACCGCTTGCCCAAGCGCAGCCAACGGCAGTGAACGCATCTCGTCGCGCTTGGCCAAGGCGCGGCAGACCAGGATCGACAGAATTGCGTACTCGACCAAGTGCGCGATTTTGCGCGCGACAAGCTGGACGGTGGCGATGGAATCATCGGAAATGTCCGGCACGAACCATCTCAGGATCGGCCCGATGATGCGCGAGGTTTGCGCGCCGGAAAACAGGTCGGTCGAGAAAAAGAAAATGACGCCCATCCATGCAACCACCCAAACCCACGGGTTAACCTTCGAACTGCTCGACGATGTGTTCATCGGTTTTTGGCCGGAATAATGGGAGGGACCACTCGAGGCTCAGCGCATCGAACGGAAAAAAGCGGCGGACTTTTCAACAGGCAACACGGCCGGGCTTTCCGAGTCGACCGCCTGCCACGGAGCGTTGACACCGACCGCTGTCTGCAACTTGCCATCGAAAGTGACCGTGACAGTGCCGTTTGCATTCCGAACAATGGTTAGCATCGGTGGGCCAAGTTCGACGACCTTAATTGTCCTCACCACGGAGGCGGCAGCATTCCCGCTCTTGTCCTTCACCTTGAAAGTCAGCGTGTAAACGCCGGGGGTACCTGTAATGATCAACCCGGTGATCTCAATCGACTGCGTGATGTCACCATCCACATCGTCGTGCGCCGTCGCCCCGGCATCCTCATAATTTTCTCCAACCTTGACCGTAACACTCTGCTCTCCCTTCAACGTGATCACCGGTGCAACCTCATCCACCACCCTGACTGTCCTCACCTCAGAGACCGCAGCATTCCCGCTCTTGTCCTTCACCTTGAAAGTCAGCGTGTAAACGCCGGGGGCAGCTGTAATGATCAACCCGGTGATCTCAATCGACTGCGTGATGTCACCATCCACATCGTCGTGCGCCGTCGCCCCGGCATCCTCATAGTTTTCTCCAACCTTGACCGTAACACTCTGCTCTCCCTTCAACGTGATCACCGGCGCGGTGTTGTCCGTCACGTTGAACGACACTTCAGCCAACTGGTTATAACCGTCGTTCTCGAGGTATCTCGCGACATACTCGCCCGCCGGCAAGCCGGCAGCAAAACTGACGGAGCCGGAAACAAGCCCCTCGCCGGCGATCTGTGTTCCATTGACAAACGCCCACAATAGGCCGGGCACCTTGGCGGGAATCATGTCGGGCCGGTAAACCGCGATCCAGTCCTTCGGATTGCCGGGGCCGTTGGCAAAATGAATCGTGATGGTCTCACCTGAAAGGTATGCATCACTGCCTACGGTGACGCCGGGCGGCTCCGCGATGGAGAAGTTCACGCTGGCCATCTGCTTGAAACCGTCATCCTCGAAAAACCGCGCTATGTAGTTGCCGGGCTGCAACACGGCATCGAACACGAGCGTTCCATCGGTGAGACCCTGCCCCGACGACTTGGAGCCGTTCACGTAAGCCCAGGCCGGAGCCGCGGCAGACCCGGGGATCATGTCCGGCCGATAGATGCCGACCCAGTCCTTGGGATTGCCGGGGCCGTTGCTGAAAGTGACCTCGATCGGTTCGCCCATCTCATAAACCACGCTGCCGACCGCCAAGCTCAACGGTGGTGGAGTTTGAGCGGCAACACGAACGGAGAAGTTTCCACGGCCGTTGACTGGGATCTGCAACTGCCAGTCCGGCGCCGCTTTCGTTCCGGCATTGAGCCAATAAGTCCCAGCGCTGGCTCCGCTGTCCGGTTCGTCGTGAAGGAGCAATCCAACTTTTCCGATATTGGTCAGACCAGAAAACTCGAGGACCCAAGTCACCGATGTGATCTCCTCGGGCACCCGCACTCGAAGGTCGCTTACCGTGACCATGTTGTATCCGGCTCGAAGCGAAAAGGCGTCACTCTCGAACAAAAGATCGCCCGGTTTTTTCGGGCCGCCCCCCCCTGTCACCGGGCCGTTGTTGGCGTAAACATTCAGCACGCCTTTCTGGTCGGACTCAAACGGATTCAACGCAGCGAAATACTCGAACTGAATCTGGTTGATAATCCTCTGGCTGCCGTCGAGTGTGAACTCGTCGCCGATCCCGCCGCTGGCAAGTTGGATGTCGCCCTTGACTCCGCGCGGATTGTCGTACACCACCAAGCCGCCGAGTTGCAGTTCCATTTCTCCCCGGGGATCCACCGGCACCTCCGCCGTTGCATGGCTCTCGCCGTCGTTAAGGTAGATGCGAACCTTGCCCTTGGGTATGTCGCCGAACGGGGATAGGGCAGCGTAGTACTCGAACTGAATGGCAGTCAACTCGCTGTTGTCCCCGTCTAAGACCACCGTGTCCGCGATCTCCCTATAGGAAAGGTAAACCTTGCCAAGCGAAGTCTCAGCATTTTCGTAAATTATTGTATCATCCTCCTTGCCCATGGGCACCCCAGCCAGTCGTGCGGCAAAACTGGAGCCAAACTCGGTTGACCTGAGTTCCCAATCATCGTTTACCTTTTCCCAAAAGTCGTCGTGACTTTCGCCGATAGTCGGGGGGTCGTAAAGCAACAGGCCCGCACGACCAACGCCGAGGTTAAGGAACTCGACCGACCAGGTTACTTCCGAGGTGCCTTCCGGCAAATCCAGTCCAAGCCCATGGACAGTGACCGTGTTATATTTGTTTTGCAGGGAAAAGGTGCCACTCTCGTAAAGCAGAGTACCCGGTTGGTGGGCCACCGGCCTGGTCTCAGTTAGGATCTGGAAATCGATGGCCACCGACTTGATGGTTTGTGCGGCCACCTGGCCATGAAACGCGAAGATACTGCACACAAGCAGGCATCTCCGGATGAACTGAACTCCTTTCTTCACGAATATCAAAAAAAAATCGAGGCCTCCCGTCCGCTTGGCCAAGGTTCAAGCCAAGCCATTGGCCGCGTCAATGAAAGAGAGGCAGCCATCCCGTAAAAATCATTCCGCCGCCACCAGCCCGGCCACCTTGGCCAAGGCCTCGTCCAGCTTGGAGGCATCCTTGCCGCCGCCCCGGGCCTGCGCCGGCTTGCCGCCCCCCTTGCCGCCGACGACCGGGGCAATGACCTGGATGATCTTCCCGGCCTGAATGCGATCCGTCAGCGAGTCGGCTACGTTGGCCAAGAGCACCACCCGGCCGTCAGCGGCAGCGCCCAGCACGATGACGCCCTCGAATTCGCCCTTCATCGCGTCGGCCACGGCCTGGGCATAGTCCCCGTCCGCTTGGCCAAGGTTGGCCGTGACCAGCGGTACGCCGGCAATCGTCTCCACCTTGGCCAACAACTCCCGGGCCGTGCCGGCCGCCTGGCTTTGCCGGAGGGACTTCAACTGTTTCTCCAGTTTTTTGACCTGGCCAATCGCCCCCTCGACCTTCTTTTCAATCTCGCGGACCGGCGAGTTGAGCGTCTCGGCCAAGGCGGCGATGCGCCCGGCATCGACGCGAGCCTGCCCGGCAGCCACGAGGCCTGCCACGGCCTCCACACGCCGCACACCGGCGGCGATCGCGGACTCGGCGGCGATATGGAACAGACCAACCTCCCCCGTGGCGCGCACGTGGGTGCCCCCGCACAACTCCATCGAGTAGCCGTTGAGCGCGCTGGCCTCGCCGCCAATCTGCACCACGCGCACCGTATCCCCGTACTTGTCACCAAAAAACTGCAGGATGCGGTCGTTGCCGCTGACCTCGCTGTAGGGCGCCTCGGCCCAGCTCACCACGGCGTTGTCGACGATGCGCTCGTTGACCAACTGCTCGATGTCGCCCAACTGCTGCGGGGTCAGCGCCGAACTGTTGAAATCAAACGTCAACTTCTCCGGGCCGACATAGGAGCCCTTTTGCGAAGCGTCCGGGCTGGTGACCTCGTGCAGCGCCCAGTGAAACAAATGCGTGACCGTGTGGTGACGCTGAATGGCAGCCCGGCGGTCGGCGTCCACCGCCACCTCGACCTCGCTGCCCGGCTCCAGCGCCGCATCGCCCTTGACGAAATGCAGAAACGCGTCGCCGGCCTTTTGCGTGTCGGTGACCGTCCACGTTTTGCCGCCAAGCGCCAGCGTGCCGGTGTCGCCGACCTGGCCACCCATCTCGGCATAAAACGCCGAGCGATCCAGCACGATGCCGGTTCGTTTCTTTTCCTGAACCACCTCGATGACCTTTGCAGTGGTCCTAAGTTGCTCGAAACCGACAAACTCCGTCGTGGCACCGGAGGAGAGGCTCGTAACGCTGATGACCTCCTTCTTCTGCGCGGCCCGTGCGCGGTTGCGCTGCTGTTCCATCAATGCGTCGAACCCGGCGTTATCCACCGTCAAGCCAGCCTCGCGCGCCATCAACTCCGTCAAGTCAAGTGGAAAGCCATACGTGTCATAAAGCTTGAAAGCAAACTCACCGGTCAGCTCTTTTTTATCTCCCAACCTCTCGACTTCTTCGCGGAATAGGTCGATGCCTCGGTCAAGGGTTTTGTTGAACGACGACTCCTCGGTGCGGATGGTCTGCTGGACGATCTCTCGGCGCTTTTTCAGCTCAGGGAAAACGTCGCCCATCGAGTCCGCCAGCACATCAACGAGCTTATAAAAAAACGGCTCGTGAAACCCGAGCGTGCGGCCGTAGCGCACGGCGCGGCGTAGGATGCGGCGCAGGACGTAGTTGCGATCGGTGTTCCCCGGCTGGATGCCGTCAGCGATCGAGAAACTCAACGTGCGGATGTGGTCGCCGATGACGCGGAAGGCAATGTCGGTTTTTTCCTGCTCAGTCTGCTCAGGGCCGGGCTGCGTGGCGGCGTATTTTTTGCCGCTCAGCTTTTCAAGCGCGTCGAAGATGGGACTGAAAACATCGGTGTCGTAGTTGGAGACCGGCGTGCTGAAGTCGGTAAAGCCGTTGGTCGACTGCATGACGGCGGCGACTCGCTCGAATCCCATGCCGGTGTCCACGTGCCGGGCGGCCAGCGGCGCGAACGAGCCGTCCTGATTGGCGTTGTACTGGATGAAAACCAGGTTCCAGATCTCGATGCACTGCCCGCTGTCGGCATTGACAAGTCTCCCATTCGTGTCGCCCTCAGGCGTAAGGTCGATGTGGAGTTCGCTGCAAGGGCCACACGGGCCGGTGTCGCCCATCATCCAGAAGTTGTCCTTCTTGTCGCCGTTGACAATGTGCACTGCGGGATCAAGCCCGGCTGCGGTAAAGATGGCCGCCCAGCAGTCGTGCGCCTCCTGGTCGAACTCACCCGGATCGCCCTCGACCGGCAGGTACACAGTGGCATAGAGCCGTTCCTTCGGGAAGCCCCACACACCTGTGAGAAGTTCCCAGGCCCACTCGATCGCCTCCTTCTTGAAGTAGTCACCAAACGACCAGTTGCCGAGCATCTCGAAGAAGGTGTGGTGGTATGTGTCCAGCCCCACGTCCTCGAGGTCGTTGTGCTTGCCGCCGGCGCGGATGCACTTCTGGGTGTCGGCGGCGCGGCCGGAAGTGTAGGGGCAGGTATGCTCGCCGAGGAAGATCGGCACAAACTGGTTCATGCCGGCATTGGTGAAGAGCAGGTTGGGCGCGTCCGGCATGAGGCTGGCCGACGGCACGATCGTGTGCTGTTTTTCCTGAAAGAAATCGAGGAAGGATTGTCTGATCTCCGAACTGGTCTTCATCGTCCGGCCGCGGATGGCGGCGGCAGGAAGAAAAGCTGTCCCGGCGTCCAACTGCAAGACAAAGGACGGCAGATTTGAACAGAACCACCGCACCGGCAGTCAGTTGCCAACGAAGACGCCCCGGCCAGGGGCGTAAATTTTCGCGTGGCCGAGGCGCGGCAGCGCGAGTATGGTTCCCGCGCGTTTTTGGAACAGAGCTTCGTGCATTTTGAACATTCCCAGATTTTGTGGTTGGCGGCGCTCATCATGCCGCTGCTGGGCCTCTTCCTTGGATGGGCGTGGCGGCGGCGCCGCGAGCGGGTGACACGCTTCATCCACGCCAACCTTGTGAAACAGCTCACGCTTGGCCTCTCCACGGCCCGGCGCAAGGCCAAGCTGGCCCTGCTGCTCGGTGTCGTGCTGCTGCTCTTCCTCGCCCTGGCCCGGCCCAAGGGCGGTTACGAACTGCAGAAAACCGAGACGCGCAGCCTCGACATCCTCGTCGCCGTGGACACATCACGCAGCATGCTGGCCACCGACCAGACCCCGAATCGGCTCGAGCGGGCCAAGCTGGCCGTGCTCGACCTGATGCGCCTGGCCAAGCGCGACCGGCTTGGCTTGATCGCCTTCTCCGGCACCGCGTTTCTGCAATGCCCGCTGACGATCGACCGCAACGCCTTCGTGCAGAACGTCAACTCCCTCACCACCGATATCATCCCGCAGGGCGGCACCGCCATCGGCGAGGCAGTCAGCGAGGCGCTGCGGACGTTTGAAAAGGAGGAGGACAACCACAAGGTGCTCGTGCTGATGACCGACGGCGAGGACCACGAGACCGGCGTCACCGATGCCGTCCAAAAAGCGAACGACATCGGCATGAAGATTTTCACCATCGGCCTTGGCTCCACCGAGGGGGAACTCATCCAGTTGCCCGACCCTCAGACCAGCCGACTCGAGTTCCTCAAGGACGAGAACGGCAACGTGGTCAAGTCACGCCTGAACGAACCGCTCCTGCGCGAACTCTCCGCCGATACTGGGGCGTTTTACCTGCCGTTGCAGGGGGCCGACACGATGGAACGACTCTACGAGGCCGGCCTGGCCGGCCTGACACCGAACCGGGTCGAGAACCAGATGACCAAGCGCTACATCGAGCGTTACCAGTGGCCGCTTGGCCTGGCCATCCTGCTGCTGCTCGGCGAGATGCTCCTCGGGGAGGGGCGGCGCCAATCGCACAAAAACAAGGCCACTGCCCTGGCCGCTCTCGGCCTGCTAATGTTCCCACCGGCCACCTTGGCCACTCCTGCAGACGCCTGGCGGGCGATGGAGCAGGAAGACTACGGAAATGCCCTGCGCCTCTATGAGGAGTTGCTGGAAAAAAACCCGAAGGATGCCCGACTGCATTACAACGCCGGAGCCGCAGCGTACCGTACCGGCAATTTCGAGAAAGCGCGAAACCACTTCAACTCCACCCTCGCTTCGCCCGAGGCCCCGCTCCCCCTCCAGCAGCGGGCCTTTTACAACCTTGGCAACGCGATGTTTCGGCTCGGCGAAACCACCGACAACCCGGACGACAAGGCCAAGCAGTGGATCGATGCCCTGAAAAAATTCGAAGGTGCGCTCAAGCTCAGTCAGCAACTGAAGGACACCCCTGACGACGAGGACGCCCAGTTCAACACCGACATCGTCAAAAAACGGCTCGAACAACTCCAACAACAACAGCAGCAGCAAAGCGACGACAAGCAGGACAAAGAAAACCAGGACAAAAACGAGCAGCAAAAAGACCAACAGAAGCAGCAAAAATCAGACGACCCAAAAAAACAGGAGCAGGAACAGCAGCAGAACGACCAGCAACAGAAGCAGGATCAACAAAAGGGCGACGACGAGAAGAAAGAACAGCAGCAACAGCAATCCGGACAGAAGCAAGAGGAGAAAAAAGAGGAACAACAAAAACAGGACAGCTCAAACAGGGAGGACAATAAGGAGCAACCTCAGCCCAGCCAGGGGCAGAAACAGTCTGACGACGGCCAGTCGCAGCCGGACGGCAAGATGACGCCGGAGCAGGTGCGCCAGCTCCTCGACACTCTTAAGCAACAGGAACGCTCACTGATTTATCGCCCTGTCCAAAAGGAGAAGGCACGCCGCCGTGGGATCACGAAAAACTGGTGAGATGAACCAAACCGTTGCATTCAGTTTTGCATTGCTGTTCGTGTCGAATGCGCTTGGTCAGCAGGTCAGCGCCAGCCTGGACCGTGCCTCCACGTCCATCGGCGAGAGCGTCACCCTGTCCATCACATGTATCGACTTTTCCCCGTCATCCCAGCCGGTGATGCCCTCGATTCCAGGGCTACGCTTTGCCAGTGCCGGAACTTCCCGGCAGTTTCAATTCGTCAACGGCAAGCGAACCTCTTCCTACACGTTCAACATCCTGGTCACGCCGCTTAAGCCCGGCAACTACTCCATCTCCCCGGTCCAGGTGCAGCACAAGACGCGCCTGCTCAAGCCCAAGCCGCTCACGCTCCGGGTGCAGCCGGCCGGCCAACAGCCCAAGAACGACAACGGCCTGTCGCAATACGCCTATGTCCGACTGCTGCCCTCCAAGACAAGCGCCTACGTCGGCGAGGTCATCCCGGTTGAGATTCAGCTACATTACATCGACGGAGTGAACGTACAGATGCCGGAACTGACCGCCGACGGCTTCAACGTCGCCGCCTTCCCCAAGCACAAGCAATCGCGGATGCAAAAGGAAAACCGAATCTACCAGGTGCTCACCTTTCGCACCGCCGCCACGCCGCTCAAAGCGGGCGAACTCCAGCTTGGCCCTGTGAAACAAAGCATGGTGCTGCGCGTCCGCCAGAGAAAAAGCCGGCGCAGCCCGTTCAACGACCCGTTCGACGGGTTCTTTGACCGCTACCAGCAGGTGCCAGTCAAACTTGAGGCCAAGGCGCAGCCGGTCAAAGTTAGGCCGCTGCCCGCCGCGAACCGGCCGGCCGGCTTCAACGGCGCCGTCGGCCGGTACACGTTGCAGGCCAAGGCCTCGCCGCTGGAGGTGACGGTGGGCGATCCGGTCACGGTGAGCATTCAAATCTCCGGCCAGGGAGCCATCGAGTCGCTTAACCTGCCCAAGCTCGACTGGCCCGGCTTCAAGAGCTACGAACCGTCCGTCACCACAAAAAAAGACAACCCGCTCGGCCTGCTCGGCACGCGCATGTTTGAGCAGGTCGTGATCCCCGAAAGCGACACTCTCGCCGAGGTGCCACGCATCGAGTTCCCCTATTTTGATCCGATCGCGGGCCGGTACCGCGTGCTGGCCAAGGGACCGTTTCCTTTGAAAGTCAACCCCGGCGACAAGCCGGTCGCCCCAACCATCGCAGCCGACTCGGTGCCAGAAACCGAAGAGCCGGAGCCCCCACCGCAGACCGACATCCTGACCATCAAGCATTACCTCGGCTCGCTTGGCCAAGCGACACCGCTCGTCGCCCGGCCTGGCTACTGGCTGCTGCAGGCCATCCCCCTACTGCTCTGGCTTGGTGCACTGGCGTGGCGGCGGCAGGCGAACGCGCTGGCCAACAACCCGAGACTGCGCCGCGAGCGGCAGGTAGCGGAGCGCACCCGGGCCGGCTTGGCCAAGCTCGACACCTTGGCGGAGAGCGGCGAGGCCGGCGAGTTTCACACCGAACTGGCGGATCTGCTGCGCGAACAGATCGGGCTGCGGCTCGACATCCCGGCCGAAGGCATCACCGGCGACATTGTCCACAGCCCCGCTGCGCGCCAACAGTTCAGCGAGGATACCCGGGACGACATCCGGAAATTGTTCACCGCGAGCGACCAGGCCAGCTATGCCGGCTCGCAGACCACCGGGGAAATGAAGGCCCATCTCGCCCTGCTCAAGGAGTTGTTTTGCGCTCTCAGATGAATCCGCACCGCCGCCCGCACCGACCCCAGATCCGGCTTGGCAAAGCGCTTGGCCTGCTTGCCGGCGTCCTGCTCCTAGCCGACTCGAGCCCGGCCAGCGAGGCGCAGTTCGAGGAAGCCAACCGTCTGTACGAAACCGGGCAATTCGCCGAGGCCGCCGCGCTGTACCGGGCCGCCACCACGAACGGCGTGTCCGCCAATCTCCTGTTCAACCTCGGCAACGCGCACTTCAAGGCCGGCCGACTTGGCCAGGCGATGGCCGCCTATCATCAGTCGCTGCGGCTTGATCGGCGCAACCCGGAGACCTTGGCCAACCTCCGCTTCGCCCGCGAGCAGGTCGGCATCCAGCCGCCGCCGCTCACCCTGCGCCAGCGCTGGCTGCGCCGGCTCTCGCTCGGCGAATGGACCATCCTCGCCTCGGGGGCGCTGACCCTGCTGCTGCTGCTGTTGACGGCGAGGCAACTGAAGCCGGGAGCGTTCGCGGGCAAACCGCTTTGGATCCGGCTCCCCGCGGCGGGCGCGCTGGCCACAGTACTCCTGCTGGCCCTAGCCGCAGCGGATTACTTCCTCGACGAGCGCGCCTTTGTTAGCACGGCAAAGGCGGTCGTTCGCAACGGACCGCTGGAGGAGTCACCGGAATCGTTCAAGGCCCAGGATGGAACAGAACTCCGCGTGCACGACCGCAAGGGGGAGTTCCTCGAGATTGAGACCGCGCTCGGCCAAAAAGGCTGGATCCACTCCGGCAACGTCGAGTTGCTCGTGCCCTGAACGAAGGCTGAAAGCTTAACGCCTCTCCCGGCTGGGAAAGCGCCGGATGCCGGTACGCTCTTCGCGTGCGCGTTCGGCTTCAACTTTCTTCAGTGTCGCACGAGCAGAAGCAAGTTCCTCCTCGCCCAATCGACCGTCGCCATCTTTGTCGCTTTTGCGCAAAATACTCGCACGCGACAAACCTTCTTCGTCACGACGCATATCCCGATTGCGATCACCCCGACTGCTACGCGAACGAGTCAAATAACCCATCAAGAAACCCATGTCCTTGAACTTTCCAGCCTCGACCTGCTTCGACAGCGCGGCACGCTCGCCGGTGTTTAGGCGGCCATCCTTGTCAGCATCGTACTCGGCGTTGATCTCCTT
>MPMF02034830.1_pt1 | contig 20182 bp, 15 predicted proteins | sample 1617271 | NCBI WGS metagenome assembly MPMF02 (sample SAMN05944812, study PRJNA350692) | marine metagenome | biome: marine; feature: ODZ; material: water; isolation source: 120 m water sample prefiltered with 30 um filter, filtered on to 0.2 um... | place: Pacific Ocean | collected 2012-04-09... | reverse complement strand
TGCCGCTCGCGCTCTCCTCGAGGCTCTCGATCTTCGTCCCCTCGTGGATCATCACGCCGGCACGTAGCAGCGCGAGTCGGAAGCCCTGCGTGTGCTTGAACGGCTGATGCACCGCGTGGGTGCCGCTGCTCAGACCGCCGAACGACGGGATGTTGATCTCCTGCTCTGCCTCCTCGCCGCTGATCAGCTCTGAGTCGACCCCGAACTCCCTGTGCAGTTCGCTGACGCGCCGCAGCCCGTTCAGGTCCTCTTCGCGGTAGGCGTTCTGCATCACGCGAGTGCGCTCGAACTCGTTGTCGAACTGCTCCGTGGTCACCAGCTCCTCGAACTCGTCGAGCATGCGCTTCTGGTGATTAATCACGAACTGCGCGTCGTCCTTCGAGAGCTCGTTCACGAGCAGCAGCATGTACATCCGCGCGAGCTGCGGGACCACCCCGAAGTTGCGGCTACTGGCGCCGAACCCGAGATACTCCTGCTCGACGATCGTGACATCGAGGGAGGGCTCTGCCTGCTTCAGGAAATACGCCGTCGACATCGCCGCGTTGCCGCCGCCCACGACCACGATGTCCGCGGTCTCGTCGCCTTCGAGGACTGTCGTCGGGTCCGCCTTCGACGAACCCCAGAAGCTTGTCTTGATCGGATATTCCGCGTCGCGACTCGTCATCGTCTGTCCTTCCTCAGGCTCCGCGCACGCGAACTTCGGGACCACTCGGCCTCTGCGAGTCCGGCGCGGAGCATATCGATCGAGGTGATACCGTGTCACATCCGAGCTGCGGCGACGTCGCTTGAGTCGCTTCGCTCGCGCCTCGATCGGGTAGCCTCCACTGGGATTCGGTACGGCCCGTTCAGCGCGTGCGCACTGATCGAGCGACGGCGCAACGCTGAGATCGGAGAAACGACCATGCGGGTGCGATCCGGCGCAGGGAGCTTCTACATCAACATCGATCGTGTCTCGACCGACGAGGGCGACGTCGTCCTGCTGGGGACGGTCGACGAGTGGGACGCCCGCACGCTGATGACGCCGGGCGAATTTGTTCGCCTGGGGCTGCTCTCGCTGCATCCCAGCGTGCTGTTCCTACTACTGAGAGCGGGCCTCAAGTCCTTGCGCCCGGGATGGACGCGCCGCAGTTGACGGTGTTCAGCGAAGAGCTGGCGCCGCGAGATTCGAAGGAGAGCCGATGCGCCTGACAGACCCCACTGCCGACATGCTGGAGGTGCTCGCACAGCCCCTCGTCGCGACACTCGGCACGGAGGGCCCCCATGGCCCGCACCTCGCGCCAATCTGGTTCGAGTACACCGACGGGTCACTGCTCGTCGTAACGCCCGAGGGGTCGCAGAAGGCAGTGAACATCACGCGCAGTCCGCGAGTCGGCTTCTCCGTCAACGACGAGCGCGGCCGAACGGTGATGATAAACGGCGTCGCGTCGTTCGAGCCCATGCTCGGCACGGCAGCGCTGGCGCGGATCGCGATCCACTATCGAGGACCGGACAGCGGCAAGCGCTATGTTGAGGCGCGCAGCCCTGACGCCCGATCCGTCGTCGTCACGATCACGCCGGAACGTTGGATGACCTACGGAATGTAGGATGCCCAGTGGCGGTCCAGCGAGGAGAGGTCATGTTCAAGCTCAAGGACAAAGCAGCGGTCATCACCGGCGCCGGTCGCGGCATCGGCCGTTCAATCGCACTCGCGTACGCGGAACAGGGCGCGGATATCGTGCTGGTGGCGCGCACCGAGAGTCAGCTCGAGGCGGTCGCTGAAGAGGTGCGCGAACGCGGACAGCGCGCGGTGGTCGTTCCGACGAACGTTCAAGACATCGATGCGCTTCGCAGCGCGATCGATCGCTGCGTCACGGAATTCGGAAAGCTCGACATCCTGGTCAACAACGCGGGCGGAGGCGCCGGACCGGGCGGCTTCGGCCTGCTAATCGACGTGACCGAGGAAGGCTACGACGGGCTCTTCGAACTGAACGACAAGGCGCCTTTTTTTGGCATGCAACACGCCTGTCGCATCATGCGAGACCAGGGCCACGGCGGCGCGATCGTCAACATTGTTTCGATCGATGGTCTGACGCCCGCCCCTCAGGAGGCGCTGTACGGCTCCGCTAAGGCGGCGTTGTCGAGCCAGACAGTCGCGATGGCGGTCGAAGCCGGACAGTACGGCATCCGAATCAACGCGATTGCGCCTGCGCTGATCGACACCCCGCTCGTCGCGCGTGCCCTACAGACCGACGAAGACCGCATGCAACGCGCGTCCTACTACCCGCTCAACCGAGTCGGCAAGCCGGAGGACGTCGCGGCGTTGGCAGTCTTCTTCGCCTCGCAAGAAGCCGAGTGGATCTCCGGGCAGTCGATGCTCGTCGCCGGTGGGACGCACAAGGCGAGCGACGTGATTCGCTTCCTGCACGATGTGAACCCGCTGCCGCCTCGCGGTTTCGCGGATGAGAGCTAGCTTCAGCATCTGGACACATGTCGCAGGATGAACAGCGCTCGCGCTGAGGAGGAATCGTGGCCAATCTGACGCTGGGCGCATTCGTTGCGCCGATCAAGGACATGGACCGCGCCGTGCAGTTCTATACGGACGTGCTGGGTCTCAAGGTGAAGCAGCAGGGAGACATGCTCTCGATCTTGGAGACCGGGAACTCGCAAATGTGGTTGCTCGACTACCAGGGTCGGCTGGAACCGAGCGACGGCCCGACCCAGCTCATTTTCTTCGTCGACGAGGGCATCGAGGACGTCGACCGGCGTGTCCGCGACGCCGGATGCCGCTACCGCGAGAAGTTGCACGAGGACGGGCTCGGAAAGCTCTTCATCTTCATCGACTCGGAAGGATCATCGGTGGAGATTCGCCAACCGACCGAGTACGTCACCGGCTGAGGGCTACACAGGACCGGCATGTCGGAAATCACGTCGGTGGAGAGAGGGTGAAATGGACGAGATTCAGTACGAGGTCACCGGACACATTGGCCGGCTGACGATCAACCGGCCCGAGAAGATGAATGCGATGACCGACACGATGTACGCCGCGATCGGCGAGGCCGTACGGAGCGCCGAGCGTGACCGCGATGTCCGCTGCGTGATCCTCACCGGCACTGGTCGCGCCTTCACCTCGGGCCACGACCTCGGTGAACTCGCCAACGCATCCGGCGGTCAGAGCTGGGAGCCGTACCGCCCCCAGCGCTTCGACAACGGGCTGGAGTGCAGTAAACCTCTGATCGCTGCGATCAACGGCTATGCACTCGCGGGGGGACTCGAGCTCGCGCTGTTCTGCGACATCCGCATCGCCTCGACCGACGCGCAGTTCGGAACGCCGGAGGTGAAGTGGGGCATCCTCCACGGCTACGGTGCGGTGCGGCTGCCCGACATGATCGGCATGACGAACACGATGCAGCTGCTACTGACCGGCGAATTCCTCGACGCCGAGACGGCGCTACGCATCGGCCTCGTCAGTGAGGTAGTGGAGCCCGACGATCTGCTGCCGAGGGCGGAGGCGATCGCCGAGACGATCGCGTCGAACGGACCGATCGCGGTACGCCTGATCAAGGAGCTGGCGTATCGCGGCCGTGAGATGCCAGTACGCGACGGGCTGCGTCTCTACAAGGAGTACACCCGGGTCGCGAACTCATCGAAGGACTCGAGGGAGGGCACCCGAGCCTTCGTAGAGAAGCGGGAGCCAGAATTCCATGACGAGTGACGGACCGGGCGCGAGAGCAGAAGGCGTGAGCGCGGACGGCCCGCTCAAGGGGATTACCGTCATCGAGATGGCGTCGTGGGTGATGGTGCCCGCCTGCGGGGCGATCCTCTCCGCGTACGGGGCCGATGTGATCAAAGTCGAACCGGCAGGGTCGGCAGACCCGGCTCGCTACGGGCGACGCGAGGTCGATGGAGAGCCGGTCGAGCCGGGCTTCGAGCTCGTGAACAATCGCAAGCGGAGCGTCCAACTCGATCTCGGCACGGCCGCCGGGCAGGAGGTCATGCGCCGCCTGCTGGAGCGGGCGGACGTCTTCATCTCGAACGTGCGGGCCAAGTCCCTGGAGCGATCGGGGATCGATCCCAATGCGCTGCACGCGCGGTATCCAGAGCTCGTGATCGCACATGGCAGCGGCTACGGACCAGAGGGCGCGAATTCCGACCGGCCCGCCTTCGACGAGCTGGCCTACTGGTCTCGCGGTGGGATCGGGCACGCGCTGATGACGGACGACAATCCCCCGGTCCAGCTCCAGGGCGCCATGGGGGACATGCCGTCCGGGGTGCACATGGTGGCGGGCGTGATGATGGCGCTCTTTCGGCGGGAGCGTGGTGGCGGCGGCAGCGTCGTCGATGTCTCGCTGTACGCCTCCGGCATCTGGGCGAACGGGTGGTTGCTACAGGACGTACTGCTCGGCGGCCCGGAGCCGTCCGCTCGCGGCCGTCGTTACCGCGTGAATCCGCTCTACACAAACTACCAGTGCAGCGACGGCGCCTGGATTCAGTTCGCGATGTTCCAGACCGACCGCTACTGGCCGCCTGTCTGCGAGGTCGTCGGGCGCCCCGAGTTGATCGATGACGAACGCTTTGCGACGCATTCCGACCGCATCGCCAACAGCCACGCCGCCGTGCTCGAACTGCAGGAGGCGATTCGTCACATGAAGCTCGGAGAGATCGGGCCGCTACTCGACGCGCGCGATCTACCCTGGTCGCCGATCTTCTCGTTGACCGACATCGCCGGCGACGAGCAGGCCCGAATCAACGGCTACATCGTCGCGAAGCAGCATCGCAGCGGTGTCGAGATCGACGTGCTGGCGCCGCCGTTTCTACTCCGCGACGTCGACATCGAGATGGGCCCGGCACCCGAGGTCGGACAGCACCTCGAGGAAGCGCTGCTCGAAGTCGGTTACAGCTGGGACGACATCGACCGCCTGCGGAACGAAGGCGCGTTCTAGATCTGACCCGCCCGGCTAGAGGGCGGCAAGCACTTCCTCGGCCGCCCGCTCGCCGCTGCGAATCGCTCCCTCCACATTCGAGAGGTTCGTGTAGTCGCCACAGAAGTGCAGACCGTCGAACGGCTCGATCAGCGTCGGCAGGTTCTTCACTCTGCCGGGGTAGTAGTGCGGAATGCCGCTGCGGAACCGTTTCACCTCGACGTGATGGACCCGGCCGGTCAGCTCCGGTCGGATCTCGTAGAGCGCGTGCACGACGCCCGTTGCGATCGTGTGGTCGGGGTCATCCCAGACCGGCCGGGCGAGCACGTCATAGAGATACGCGTTGATGCAGAACGCATCCTCCGTCTCCGCAACATCGACGGTTTGAACGCCAGGGTGCAGGTAGTCCACGTCGGGACGGTAGCCCGTCAACTCGAGCGCCGGCTCCGGAGTCTCGCCAGCGCCGACCAGGAAGATCGGTGTGCTCAACATGAGCCCGTACCTGACGCGGCCGAGCGCCTGCTGCTTGCTCTCGGGCAGTCCGGGGATAATTTGACTGACGACGGGCGCCGGCGTCGCGACGATCACACGGTCGGCCGTGACCTCACGCTCCTCGCCGGCGTTCTGATAGGCGATGCGGGCGGCGCTGCCTCCTGACGACGGTTCGATGTGGCTCACGAAGGCGTCGACCTGAATACACTCGTCCCCCACGATCGCAGCGACGCCCAGCGCGATCTGGTGCGTACCGCCCATGACGATCGAAGGCCCCCTGCCCGTGTGCGGCACCTCATCCGTCGACCACGGCGTCGACCACTGATCGCCGTGAAGGATCAACGCACCGTGCAGCGAGACCTCGAACGTGGAGGCGGTCATCATGCTGCCCATCCACCGCTCATAGGAGCCGAGCGCCTCCTCGCTGATATCGCCGAGAAATTCGGCCATCGTCTGGTCGTCGAGCTCTGGGAGCGTCTCGTCACGAGGGTCTGCAGCCTCAGCGTCGAGCCGCCGGTCGGTCTCGGCCACATCGGCGGCGGCCTCTCGGCTGAGCGTCGGCCGCTGGGCGAGTCCGCCGCCCATTACGCGATTTTCCAGGGTGCAGCCGACCTCTTTCGCGAGTTCGGTCATACGTACCTTGTCGTCGTTCGTGATGGCCTGAGCGCCGACATTCGCCCAGTGTCCACGCCACTCACGTGAGAGCGTGCGCCCACCAACCACCGACTCCGACTCGAGAATCAGCAGACGACGGTGTCGGAGACGCATCGCCGCTGCCATGCCGGCGATGCCCCCTCCCACGATCACCACTTCATAGTGTTCGGCACCACTACTCATTGCTGCCTCCTTGTGGATCGCGCGAACTGGGCACCCAGCCCGATGTGCGCGTGGCGCAGCATATCGTCTTGATGAAGATGCGACGAGGTGTCACTTCTCTCGGAGAGTACCCCCCGGTCGCACCCGAGCTCTAGGCGAGGGCGACACTCTGTCACGTATGCTGCACCCACGCCGAGCCTGCGCGGCATTCGTCCCCAGGATCGGGTCGGCGTCACCTGGAGAGCGACATGTTCACACTCGATGGCAAAGCGATCGTGATCACTGGAGCCGGCAAGGGCATCGGCCGATCGATCGCCCTCGCGTTCGCCGAGCAGGGCGCGAACCTCGTCCTGCTGGCCCGCACCCAGAGCGACCTCGAGGAGGTCGCCGAGCTCGCCCGTGAGCGTGGCGTGCGGGCAGTCGTGGCGCCGACGGACGTCACTGACATCGATGCGTTCCGTACGTCGATCGACCGCTGCATCTCAGAATTCGGGAAGATCGACGTCCTCGTCAACAACGCTGGCGGCGGCCATCCGGGAGCGCGTGGGACGGTGCTCGACGTGAACGAGGAAGGCTGGGACGGCACCTACTTGCTCAATGCAAAGGCCGCCTTCTTCGGCCTCCAGCACGCAGCTCGCGCGATGCGTGACGGCGAGACCGGTGGATCGATCATCAACATCATCTCGATCGACGGTGTGTGGCAAGCTCCCGAATCATCGATCTACGGATCGGCAAAGGCGGCGCTGCGCAGCCTCACGGCAGTCTCGGCGGTAGAGCTCGGGCAACACAACATTCGGGTCAATGCGATCGCGCCGGGCCTGATCGACACCCCGCTTGTGTCGCGCTGGATGCCGACGCCGGAGTGGCGAGAGTGGCGTGCCTCGTTCTATCCCCTCAACCGAGTTGGCCTGCCCGAAGACATCGCCGCGGCCGCAGTGTTCTTCGCGAGCGACGAGTCAGAATGGATCTCAGGCGAGACGATGGTGGTCGCCGGGGGGAACCCTCAGACGAGCAACATCTCCTTCTTCATGCACGAGGTGAATCCGCTTCCCGATTCAGTTCGCGGCGCGCGCCCTTGAGTCCTGTCTCACGGTCCTGGCGGTTCCATCGCGGGATCAGATAGCACCACCAGACCAGCCTCGGGACCTGTTGGCAGTACTGGTGACCGATGGGCTCAAATCGATCCACTGAGGCCGAAAATAACTAGTCTTGATCACCTTTTTCGAGTCTGAAGATCAAGATCACGCCTGATTCGCGGTTCGACTCGGCGGAACCGTGAGCATATGGGCGGATAGGCGAGGATCGTGCCGTGAGCGACAGACCGTCAGAGTCTCGACCTCTAACGATGCTGCTGTTCGGCGGAGTGTTGCTGGCGCGCCGGGAAGGATTCGAACCCCCCAACCCTCAGATCCGAAGTCTGTTGACCATCACACTTAAGATCTGATAGCCATCTCGCGGGGCGACAAGCCCCGTCCGGGTCTAGCCCCGATCTCGTTTCTCCCTCGCCCGCTATAATAACATAGTTATCACTATCATAACTCTGTTTATATCCTGCTGTGTCTGGCAGAGACCTTCACGGCAAGATGCGGTAACCTTCGTGCTCTGATTCCGCGCCCCGCTCTGGGTCGGTCGTGTGCGCGTCGCTTCGCAGGCCGACGGGGTTTCGAGTCACTTCAGCACGTGCACCAACCGATCTCCGCTGCGGGATGAGGATTCGTATGACCACGGACACCACCACCGTCGCCGCCGACGCCCCTCGCAACGGCCCCGAGCTGCTTCGCCTCTCCCAGCACACCGTCGAGATCGTTTCCGACTCCGGCGAAGGCGCGCAAAAGTGTGGCCAGATCTTCGGCACCGTCTCCGCGAAGATGGGCAACGGTATCTGGACCGTCGAGATCATCCCGGCCGAAATCGAGCCGCCCCCTCGCACCATCGACGGCGCCAGCGGCAACCGCATCCGCCTCGGTTCCGGCCCTGTCACGAACTGGGGAGACCGCACGAACGTCGTCGTCGCCTTCAACGAGCAGGCGCTGCTCAGCCGGCACCGGCTGGACGCCCTTGCCGACGACGCGGTGATCCTGATTGAGAGTGCGTGGGCCACCCACCGCGATGAAGCGATCCGTGCACAGTGGGCAGAGGCGACGGAGGAACTCGCCGCCACCAGCTACCGCATCATCGAAGTGCCGATGGAAGCGCAGTGCCTGACACTGGTCGACGACGCCCGCCTCGGGAAGAACATGTTTGCGCTCGGTCTGCTCACCTGGCTGTACCGCCGCGACAAGGCCCTCGTCTACGAACAGATCGCCGATGCTTTCAAGGCCAAGCCGCAGGTCGTATACGACTCGAATATCAGTCTACTCGAACTCGGCCTGAAATGGGCCGAGGATCATCTCGATTTCCAGGTCGACGTGCCCCGCAACCTGAGGACCGAGCCGATGGTTGTCATGAACGGCAACCAGGCGGCTGCCCTCGGCGCGGTCGCCTCCGGCATGGAATTCGCGGCGATGTACCCGATCACCCCGGCGACTGCCGTCTCCCATTACCTCAGCGAGATGTTCGAGCGCTTCGGCGGCATCGTGCATCAGGCGGAGGATGAGATCGCTGCGGCTGGCGTGGCCACCGGCGCCTCGTACGCGGGCAAGGTCGCCTTCACGATCACTTCGGGCCCCGGACTCTCGCTCAAGACCGAATTCCTCGGCCTCGTCGTGATGACCGAGACGCCGCTCGTCGTGCTCGACGTGCAGCGCGGCGGGCCGTCGACCGGCCTGCCGACGAAGGTCGAGCAGTCAGACCTGCTCCCCGCCACCTTCGGCCAGACCGGAGACAGCCCGCACGTGGTGATGGCGCCGGCAACGATCGAGGAATGCTTTCACATCATGATCACGGCCCGCCAGATCGCGGAGCAGTTCCGCACGCTCGTGGTCGTACTCTCCGACGCCAACCTCGCCACGGGCGCGCAGCCGTTTCCGCGGCCCGAGCCTGAGGCGGCCTGGCTCGCGCCACCCCCGGACCTCTCGCCGGCACCGCCGGACGTTCGTCCCTACGAGTGGGACGAGCAGACCGGACTCTCGCGGCGCTTCATCCCCGGCCAGCCGGACGGCATGTTCACGCTCACCGGTCTTACCCACGATGAGCGCAGCTACGTCGGGTACGACCCGCAGACCCACCAGCACGGCTCGGCGATGCGCAGCCGCAAGATGGCGGTACTCCAGCAGTCCTTGCAGACGCCGCCGGTCTTCGGCGACGAATCGGGCGACCTGCTCGTCGTTGGCTGGGGCAGCACGAAAGGCGCGATCGAGGAGGCCATCGACCGCGCACGCGATCAGGACCACTCCGTCTCGTCGCTGCACCTCACGTTCCTCTCCCCGCTACCCCCGGGGTTGAAGGAGATATTCCAGCGCTTCCAGCGGGTGATGACCGTCGAGATCAACTACAGCGACGACCCCGACGCGCCGTTCATCACGGAGGAGAACCGCCGCCGGGGTCAGCTCTCGTGGATGCTGCGCGCCTCGACGCTCGTCGATATCGAATGCTGGACACGTGTGCTTGGCGAGCCGCTCCGTCCAGGAATGATCCACGAGGCCATGCTCGCCCAGCTACGCGCTGATGGCTCCGACGATGCTTCGGAAGGAGGCGACTAATGGTCGCACTCGGATCCTCGCTGCTCTCACTCTCGCCAGAGACGCAGCGCGAATACACGATGATGGACTACGAGAGCCAGATGCCCCGTTGGTGTCCCGGTTGCGGTGACTCCTCCGTGCTCGTCTCGATGCAGCGTCTGCTCGCTGATGAGGGCATGGCGCCCGACCAGACCGTCTTTGTCTCCGGGATCGGCTGCTCCGGCCGGTTCCCCCACTACCTGAACACGTACGGCTTCCACGGTCTGCACGGCCGTGCTCTGCCGGTGGCGACGGGTGTGAAGCTGCACCGGCCGGACCTCAACGTTTTTGTCGTGATGGGGGATGGCGACTGCATGTCCATCGGGGCGGGCCACTGGGTCCACGCCACCCGCTACAACACCGACATGGTCGCGCTGCTGCTCGACAACAACGTCTACGGGCTGACGAAGAATCAGACCTCGCCGACGACGCCGCAGGGTCATCCGACGCTCACGCAGCCGGGAGGTTCATACCTGCCGCCGATCAACCCGATCGCGGCGACACTCGGCATCAGCAACGCCTCGTTCGTGGCGCAGACTGCGGAGTGGTTGCCCCCACACCTCTACGCCACGCTGCAAGCCGCCGCGCGCCACAAGGGTTTCTCCTTCGTGAGCATCATGCAGCGTTGCCCGAAGTTCACCGATGGCATCTTCTCCGAGTACATCCAGCATCCCGAGAAGATCGAGCTGTTGGAGCACGAGAACGGCGTCACGGTCCCGGTGCTGGAGCGCACGCACAAGAACAGCCGACGTCACGACCCGAGCGATCTCGACGCTGCTCGCTCGCTCGCCGAGGACAGCGACGTCCTGCGGCTGGGCATCTTCTACCGCGACGACGACCGCCCGACGTACGAAGACATGCGCTCCGTGCCCAAGCACTCGACGCAGGAGAAGCTGGCGCTGCTTTCGGAGGAGTTGGACCGCCATGCCATCTGAGTCATCCGAGTCCGTCGACGGTGGCGACGTACGCACCCGTGCAGCGCTGGATAGCCTCGCCGGGAGAATCGAGGCATTCCGTTCCGCCGTTGCGCTGACCGCTGATCAACTGCGTGGCTACGTCGCGCAGGGTGGCCAGGACGACGCCACTGCGGCATCGCGCGCCGCGCTCGGCAAGTTCGCCGCTGGCCGCATCGATGCGGCCCGCCTCTCGCAGTTCGTCGCCGCCACCGCTCCCACGCAGGACGACAACTGGGTCGAACCCGTCGGGCGAGCGCTCGAGGTGCTTGAGCAAATCGACGCCGCAGGCGAGAGGCTGTTCCAGGTACGTGTCGAGCCCGGCGCGGACCTGCGCTCGGCTGTCGAGCAGGCGCTCGCGAACGCCGGGCGGGGTTTCGCGGCGGCGCGACTAGCCGACCTCGCTCGCTCCGGGCGCTACGAGGGCGCGGCCCACGACGCTCTGCTTGCCTCGTTCCCCTTCCGACGCTGGAGCAGCGCCGAACGTAACCTCGCGCCGCCACTCGTGGTGGAACTGCGCGGCGGCGACCTCCAGGCCGCGGCACTGGCCGACTACCTCGACGGCTCGCAGGCATTCGTGCTGCTCGTCGATGGCCACACGCCCCCCGCGCCGCTCGCCCGCCTGCTCACGCCCGGCGTGCTCGCGATCCAGGCCGAGAGCGAGGAAGCGCTCGCGCGCATCGCCGACGTCACCGCACCGGTAGTGGCCGCGCTGCTGCCGTCTGGCGCCGCACTGTTCGTTCACGAGCCCGCGACCGGGGATGGCCTCGGGAAGCTGGACGTCGAATTCCTGCCCCAGGACGACCCGCGCCAGCCGATCGGCGTTCGCTCGTCGTTCCAGCAGCGCGAAGAGCTACGCCTCCTCCATGCGCTCGCGGTGTCGATGCCCGCGCCGGCCGCTGGCCCGACGACGGACCCGTCTGAGGTCGCTCCGGACACGGCAAGCGTCAACGGGTCGGTACCGCCGGCAGCACCGGCGCAGGGAAATCCGGCGGACACGCTGGCGGCCTGGCTGCTGAGCCGGGCGGACCTCTCCAACCTCGACGCGGAGGAGCAGTAGCGACAGCGGCCCTCTGTCGGCAGTCCGAGCCGGCGCGGGCCTGACATTACATGGCACCAGGTTCACCCGGTTCGCTCCGGGCGAAACACGGCGGAAGTGGCAGAACGATGAGCACCAGCAACGAAGACACCGTCGAGGCGGCCGCAGCGGTCGCAAGCACCGAGGCTGAGCCGAAGCACCCCGGCATCCCGGTGGCGGAGGACGGCAGTGGCGCCGTCGTACACGTCGAGGCTGCCGCCAGCGAGGGTGCAGGTGCCTACCCGATCACCCCGTCGACGCAGATGGGTGAGGGCTGGGCAGTGGCGGTCGCTGCTGGCCAGACGAACGTCAACGGTCGTCGCCTGATCTTCTTCGAGCCGGAGGGCGAGCATGCCGCCGCTGCCGTCACCGCCGGCATGAGCATGACAGGCCTGCGCGCGACCAACTTCTCAAGCGGCCAGGGCGTCGCCTACATGCACGAGTCGCTCTACGCCGCCGCCGGCAAGCGCCTCACGTACGTGCTGAACGTCGCGGCGAGGGCGATGACCAAGCACGCGCTGAACGTGCACGCTGGCCACGACGACTACCACGCCGTCGACGACACGGGCTTCTTTCAGCTCTTCGCGAAGGACGTTCAGCACGTCGCTGACCTCACCGCGATCGCGCACCGCATCGCCGAACTGGCGCTCACGCCGGGTATCTGCGCACAGGATGGGTTCCTCACGAGCCACGCGATCGAATCGATCCGCCTGCCGGAACGCGAACTGATCAAGGAGTACCTCGGCGACCCGGCGGACATGATCGACACGCCGACGGCCGCGCAACAGCTGACGTTCGGGTCACAGCGCCGCCGCATCCCGGAGATGTTCGACCTCGACTACCCCGCGATGCTCGGCCCGGTGCAAAATCAGGACTCCTTCGCCCAGGGCGTCGCAGCGCAGCGGCCGTTCTACCTCGACCACCTCACGGAGCTAGCGGATCGGGCCCTTGACGAGTACGCGCAACTGACCGGACGCCGCTACGAGCGCGCGATGGGCTACCGGCTGGACGACGCCGAGTACGTGCTCGCGGGCCAGGGCTCGGTGGTTTCGAACGCGGAGGCGGTCGCCGACTACCTACGCGAGACGCGCGGGCTCAAGGTCGGCGTGCTCAACCTCGTGATGTTTCGCCCCTTCCCGTCTGATCTCGTCACCAAGCTGCTGCTCGGCAAGCGCGGCGTCGCCGTGCTGGAGCGCGTTGACCAGCCGCTCGCCGTCGACCCGCCAATCCTGCGCGAGATCCGCGCCGCCATGTCGAAGGCCACTGAGAACGCCCGCGCCGCGGGAACCCCTCCCCACGCCGGGATCGCCGACGTGCCCGCCAACGAGATGCCCGAGTTCTACGCCGGAGGGTTCGGCTTCGGCAGCCGTGACCTCCAGCCCGGCGACCTGATCGCCGCCGTCGATAACATGATCGAAGGCGGCGCCGGTCGTCGTCACTTCTACCTCGGTATCGATTTCATCAAGCAGGACTCCGGCGTCGAGGCCGTCGATTCGTGGCAGCAGGAGGTGCTCGAGCAGTACCCGGACGTCGCCGGATTGAATCTCCAGCCGACCGAGTGGCCGAGCTTGCTGCCGGAGGGCTCCATCTCGCTGCGCATCCACTCGATCGGTGGCTGGGGCGCGATCACGACGGGCAAGAACCTTGTGCTCACCGCGTTCGAGTTGCTCGGCCTGCACGTGAAGGCCAACCCGAAGTACGGCTCCGAGAAGAAGGGTCAGCCCACGACCTTCTTCGGGACGATCAGCCCCGAGCCCGTGCGCCCGAACGCAGAGCTCAAGCGGGTCGACGTCGTGCTCTCGCCCGATCCGAACGTCTTCGGACACTCCGATCCGCTCGCCGGCCTCAGCGAGGGCGGCGCGTTCGTGATCCAGAGCGAAATGGAAGCGGGCGAGTTGCTCGCGTCGCTGCCGCCGGCCGCGCAAAGCGCGATCCGCGAACGCAACATCCGCGTCTACGCCCTCGACGGCTTCCGGATCGCGTCGGAGGAAGCAAGCGATGCCGACCTCCGCTACCGCATGCAGGGCGCCGCCTTCATGGGCGCCTTCTTCGCCGTCTCGCCACTCACGGAGCGCGAAGGCCTCGACCGCGAACGGCTCTTCCAGGGCATCCGCACACAGCTCGCGAAGAAGTTCGGCCACCTCGGCGATCGCATCGTCGAGGACAACCTGCGCGTGATCCAGCGTGGCTTCGACGAGACCCGACAGGTCACGACCGCCGAGGTACTGGCCGAGGTCTCCGAGGCGATCGAACTGGTCGCCGTGGGTGCGGACGGCGCAATGCCGCCGATCCTCAACGTCCCGGCGGCCCAGCAGGGCCTCGCGCACCCCGGTCGCTTCTGGGACCAGGTCTGCTCGCTCTGCAACATCGGACAGGATCCGATCGCTGACCCCTTCGCCGCCATCAGCGCGATGCCGGCCGGCTCAAGCGCAATCCGCGACATGACGAATGTGCGCTTCGAGGTACCGGACTTCATCGCCGACCGCTGCACGGGCTGCTCGCAATGCTGGGTGCAGTGCCCGGACGTCGCGATCCCCGGCCTCGTCAACACCACCGTCCAGATTCTCGATACCGCGATTGCGACCGTCGCCGAGGAGCGCCCGGTCGAGCTAATGCGGGAGATCTCCGCGGAACTCGCCGGCGAGGCCCACCGCCTGCTCGGCGCCGAGTCGTTCACGACCTTTGACGACACGCTCGCCACCGCTTACGCGTCCGTCGTCGAAGCGCTGCCGTGGGACAGCGATCGCAAGCAGGCGCTCGGCGACGAGTTCGCGTCCGTCGCTGCAACGCTCGCCGACTTCCCACTCGCAAAGACTGTCCCTTTCTTCGACGTCCCTGAGCGCAAACAGGAAGGCAGCGGCGGCCTCGTCTCGATCACGATCAACCCGGATGCCTGCAAGGGCTGCAACCTCTGCATTGAGGTATGCCCCGAAGACGCGCTGGTCACCGTCCGCCAGGACGAGATCATGAACGAGCGACTGCGCCGTAACTGGAATCTGTGGGAGCGACTGCCCGACACCGACGACCGCTTCGTCAACGTCAGCGACATCGAGGAGGGGATCGGAGTGCTCCCCTCTCTGCTCCTGAAGAAGGGCATCAACGACTCCATGGTCGGTGGCGACGGCGCATGCATGGGCTGCGGCGAGAAGACTTCGATCCATCTCGTGCTCTCCACCATCGAGGCGCTGATGCAGCCCCGCGTCAGCGGCTTCGTCGCGAAGCTCGACGGCCTGATCGGCGACCTCGAATCGAAATCGCGTGCGTTGCTGGCCTCCAGGGCCGATCTCGATGCCGCCGCCGAACTGGCCGATGGCGAAACGGTTGAGCTTGCACTCGACTCACCGCACCGCGACGAGTTGCAGCGACTGAACGAGACGCGGAAGGCGCTCGAAGACCTGCGATGGCGCTACGTCGAAGGGCCCGGCGGGCGAGGCCGCTCGAACCTGGGGATCACGAACAGCACCGGCTGCACGTCGGTCTGGGGCAGCACGTTCCCGTACAACCCGTACCCGTACCCGTGGGTAAACCATCTCTTCCAAGACGCGCCGTCCGTTGCGATCGGCGTGTTCGAGGGTCACATGCGGAAGATGGCCGACGCCTTCATCGCCGTGCGCCGTGCCAAGCTCTACCTCGACGGCGCCTACGACCCGACCGAGCACGAGCCGTTCTTCGAGGCGTTCGACTGGCGAGAGTTCTCAGACGATGAGTTTGCGCTCTGCCCACCGATCCTCTCGATCGGTGGCGACGGTGCGATGTTCGACATCGGCTTCCAGAACCTCTCGCGGCTGCTCGCCTCCGGCAAGCCGATCCGCGTGATCGTGCTCGACACGCAGGTGTACTCGAACACCGGCGGTCAGGCCTGCACCAGCGGCTTCCTCGGCCAGGTATCAGACATGGCGGCCTACGGCGGCGCGCAGCACGGCAAGGAGGAGCCGCGCAAGGAGATCGCCATGATCGCGATGGCGCATCGTGGTGCGTTCGTCATGCAGACCTCGCAGGCCCTGCCCTCACACCTGATCGGCGGCATGTTGAAGGCGCTGCAGACGCGACGTCCGGCAATCATCAACATCTACACGCCCTGCCCCGTGGAGCACGGTCTGACCGACGACTGGGCGGCACAGGCTGCGCGCTTTGCGCTCGAAAGCCGGGCGTTCCCGCACCTGATCTACGACCCCGGCGCGGGAAGCTCGTTCTCCGAATGTCTCGACCTCGCCGGCAACCCCTCGCCCGATCAGGTCTGGCCTTCGTACGAACTCGTTGCGGTGGGCGAAGACGGCGAGGAGCAACGGCTTGACCTGCCGCTCACCGTCGCTGACTGGGCCGCGACGGAGGGCCGCTTCCGCCGGCATTTCCGCGACGTGGCTGCGGGGACGAGCGACGAGAGCCTGATACCGTTCGCCGAGTTCATCGAGGCAACGGCGGAGCAACGGGCGGGCAAGATCCCCTTCATCTACACAATCGATGACGACCGCTGGATCAAGCGTCTTCAGGTGTCCGACGAGATCGTCGATCTCGCGGAAGACCGCGTGCTGCTCTGGTCGCAGCTCCGGCAGATGGCCGGGACGGAAGTCTCGGACATCGCGCGCCGCCTAGTCACCCGCGAGCTTGAAGCGCAGTTCCAGGAGCAAGCCGAGACCCTGAAGGCAGAGTACGAGCAGCGGTTAGCTCATCTCAAGGCGACCTACCCGGAGGTGATCGCTCGCCGGCTGGCCGAGGGCCTACTCAGCAGCGACGGCGGCTCGGCGTTGAGCGTGGTGCTCGGCGCCGCCGCCCGCAGTGTCGGCGGCGTCCCGCCGACATCGTCTGCCGCTCCGGCGACAGTCGTCTCGCCCCGGCTGGCCCCTACGACCGGCGCCAACGGGGCATCGGCGACAGCAACCGCACCGGCGGCGCCCGAAGAAGATGCGATCACGACACCGACGCGCGAACCTACGATCGACTCGGAGCTCTGCACGACCTGCGATGAGTGCACGAACATCAACAACCAGCTGTTCGCCTACGACGACAAGAAACAGGCGTACATCAAGAACACTCGCGCGGGCACATTCAAGGAACTCGTGATGGCGGCGGAGCGCTGCACCGCGCTGATCATTCACCCCGGTGCGCCGCAGGACCCGACAGAGCCGGACCTGGAAAAGTGGATCGAGCGGGCGGCGCCCTTCAACTAGCGAACGCTGCCAACGCTACTTTGGGCTCGGCTGAGCGACATGACTCACTCGGCTGGTCCGCGACAGCGACCGCTTGATCACCTTTTTCGAGTCTGAAGATCAAGATTGGGCCTGATTCGCGGGTCGACTCCGCGGAGTCCGTTCAGACTCGAAGTACTGCTCGCGCTGCGCTGTCCGTGCCTCAAGTGACGTCTCCCACTCTGCGGCAATCGTCGCCGCAAACCACTTACTTGAGACCAGTGGCAGGAAGTCCTTCGGGGCTCCGTGCCACGCCCTCGCAAGCAACGCGCCCGCCAGAAAGAGACCCGCAGCAGTAACGGTCACATCCTGACCATAGTGGTAATCGCCCCGGAATCGCCGCTTCATTGGGGAGGCCGCAGCCAACGGCGACGTAAGGAGGTCAGATAGGGTCCGGCCGATGTTCAACGAGCCACCTCCGCTGATTGACTGCTGCCACGAGGTCTGCCGCGGCAAGTCTATCCCCCCACCCCCGGCTGGCTGGCTTTGCGAGGGTTGCTGGCGCGCGGCTCGATGAGCGGACCGATGGTGACGTGTGCCCCGTGCGGCAAAGATGTCCGCCCATATCGGCCCTGGTAGCGCTTCTGCTCTGACCACTGCCGGTACAAGGCCTGGGAGATCCGGAACCCCCGCTCCCGGGCCCCTTGAGCATGCTCTCGACTCGGTCCTGAGCCGTTGCCATCAATCTGCCATCAATCACCACGAAACTCTCCACCTGGTCCTCGTCGAACGGCGCTCAGTGGTACGACTTCTTCTTGTGGAAGTTCAGGCGGTACGCGTACTGGGAGACGCTGGAGATCAGCCGCTGTACGCGATTCTCTTCCCACCGGTCGTACCCACCGATGAGGCTGACCACATGACCGAAGAACTCGGCATGTTGTTGGATGAAGTCGTCTGGGACCGACTCTGAGAACAGGTAGTAGTGCTCGGGGTCCATCTTCGGCGCGTTGAGGCCAATCTCCTGCAGGTACTCCTTGACCGTCTGCGGAGGAAGTGTGGTCGTTGGTGCGGCGGTGGTGGTTGGTGTGGCGGTGGTGGTTGGTGTGGCGGTGCTAGCCGGTGTGGCGGTGGTGGTTGGTGTGGCGGTGCTAGCCGGTGGGGCGGCGGTGGTTGGTGTGGCTACGTCCGAACTACCCTGACAAGCGGCCACAAACAAAACGACAAGAATGAGCGAGAAAAGTTTCCGCATCGGCCACTGTCCCACAACAGTTGATCCAAGTAGGAGCCCGAAACTCCTTTTGGCGTTGCTTACTCTCTCGGTGCGTGTCGCGGAATGACTGGCTTCACACCCCCCACGGGAAGCTTAGCTCTCGGAAATCGAAGAATTCTGGCCCCTTTTATGTGAGCGACTCCATCACAGACGCGCGTCTTGCGAAGAATACAGCCCTCCGAGACGTCAACTCAGCGCTCATGACCGTCTGCGACCTCGCGCCAATAGAGTTGTACCCCCACCACCAGACACACGCTCCGGCCCGTCTTCCCCCGCTGGGTCGGAGCCATCGCGCGGGATGATGCAGTGCGGCGGGGGTCTTCACGGAGACGTTAGCCCGTCCCCTACCGAGCCCTACGTCTTCCCACTGCCGCTCCCTTAGCTGGGAGTCGGGACGGGCTGATTTCTTTGATTGTCACGATTGCCTGAGAAGGGCAAAGGATGAGCGTCAGAGACTCGATGCTGAGTCCAGCCCTAAACCATATCGGAGCCTGCCCCGCTTTCCCGGACACCTAGCCTGAGGCGACCTCGCCCAGGGAGGAGTCCTGAATGCCTCGAGCCTACCCACCGGAGTTCCGCCGTCGTGCCGTCGAACTGGCCCGGCTGCGGGAGAAACCGATCAGCCGTATCGCCGCGGACCTGGGGATCGCCGGGTCGTGCCTGCACCGCTGGCTGCGCCAGGCCGACGTCGACGAGGGCCGCACAGAGGGCCTGACCAGCGACGAGCGGGCGGAACTGGTGCGGCTCAGGCGTGCCAACCGCACCCTGGAGATGGAGAACGAGATCCTCAAGCGCGCCGCCGCCTTCTTCGCGCGCGAGAACGTGCTCCCAAAATGAGATTCCGGCTGGTCCGTGAGCTTGCCGCCGACGGGGTCGTCGTGGCGGTGGCCTGCCGGGTGCTGCGCGTCTCGACGTCGGGCTACTACGAGTGGCGAGAGCGTGCGCCCTCGGCCCGCGCCGTCGCCGACCGGGCGCTGAGCGAGCAGATCGTGAAGATCCACGCCATGTCGCGAGGCTGCTACGGAGCGCCGCGGGTGCACGCCGAACTGCGGCTCGGACAGGGCGTGCGTTGCGGTCGCAAGCGGGTGGCGCGGCTGATGCGGAGCGCAGGACTGCACGGAATCTACCGGCGGCGGGGGAAACACACTCGCCCGGCGCCTGCCGTCCACGATGACCTGGTGCGCAGGCGCTTCGTCGCCGATGCGCCGGACCGGCTCTGGCTGACCGACATCACCGAGCACCCCACGCGCGAGGGGAAGGTCTACTGCGCCGCCGTGCTGGACGTCTACTCACGGCGCATCGTGGGCTGGTCGATAGCCGACCATCTGCGCTCCGAGCTCGTGGTCGACGCCCTGGAGATGGCCCGCTGGCGGCGACGGCCGACCCGGGGGGAGACCGTGGTGCACTCCGACCGGGGATCGCAGTACACGTCCTGGGCCTTCGGGCACCGCCTCCGCACCGCCGGCCTGCTCGGCTCGATGGGCCGGGTCGCGTCTGCCGTCGACAACTCGATGATGGAGTCGTTCTTTGGGACGCTGCAGCGCGAGTTGCTCGACCGCCGCAGCTGGACGACCCGGGCCGAACTCGCCTCCGCCATCTTCGAGTGGATCGAGGGCTGGTATAACCCGCGCCGCCGTCATACCTCGATCGGCGATCTCAGCCCCGTCGACTACGAGAGGAGGCTCACCGCTGCCGCGGAGGCGGCATGATGTCTACACGTGAACCGTCCGGGAAACCGGGTCAGGCTCCATTTCGAACTTGAAGTAGTGGCGCGCCGGGAAGGATTCGAACCCTCGACCCTCAGATCCGAACTCTTAGAGCATCACACACACAGTCTGGCTATCGCTTCGGCCAGACCCTGTGCGGCCACAAAAGTCGATCAGCTGTGAG
>MPMF02160699.1_pt1 | contig 20191 bp, 15 predicted proteins | sample 1617271 | NCBI WGS metagenome assembly MPMF02 (sample SAMN05944812, study PRJNA350692) | marine metagenome | biome: marine; feature: ODZ; material: water; isolation source: 120 m water sample prefiltered with 30 um filter, filtered on to 0.2 um... | place: Pacific Ocean | collected 2012-04-09... | reverse complement strand
GTCCTCCATGCGAATGCGGATCTGGGTCAAAAACCCCTCCCAGATGGCAGGGGGCGCGAAGAAATAGGTCGGTCCCAATTCCTTGAGGTCGAGCATCACGGTGTCGCTGCTTTCGGGGCAGTTGACGGTCATGCCCGCGTGGTAGGCCTGGGCGATGGAGAAGAAATGATCGCCGACCCAGGCCAGCGGCAGGTAGGACAGCACCTCGTCTTCGACGTTGAGCCCTTCGAGTGCCACCGATTCCTGAGCCGCCTTCATCAGCGCCCGGAATGACAGCACCACGCCCTTGGGGTCGCCGGTGGTGCCCGAGGTATAGGCGATCAGGGCAACGTCGTCGTTCTTGCCCAGCGCCACTTGGCTGTCGTAGAGGTCGGGCTTGGCAGCGTCCAGCGCCCGGCCCCGCTCCATCAGTTAGCGAAGGGCGTAGATGAAGGGCTGGTCGTAGTGACGCATGCCCTTGGGTTCTTTGTAGATCACGATCTCGATTTTCGGGCAGCGCTCCATGACCGAGAGGATTTTGTCGACCTGCTCCTGGTTTTCGCAGACAGCGATGCGGATTTCGGCGTGCTCGAGGACGTACTGCATCTCCTCGGCAATGCTGTCCTGGTATAGCGGGATGGGTATGCCGCCCATGGCCTGGATGGCGGTAAACGACCAATAGAGCTCGGGCCGGTTGGCGCCGATGATGGCGACGTGCTCGCCGCGCTTGAGGCCAACATCGGAAAATCCCAGCGCCATGGCCCGGATTCCGGCGGCGGTCTCGGCCCAGGTATGGGACTGCCAGATGCCCCAATACTTTTCCCGGTAGGCCACGGCGTCGGGCCAGCGCTTGATTTGCTCCTGCAGCAGCGCGGCAAAGGTCTCGGCGGGCGCGATGGATTGATCCCTGTCGGTCATCGGTCGACCACTCGCTTTCGTCTAATTCCGGTTTTGTCGATTGGTTCGATTGCTTGTCGATCTCACGAGGCCGGGGCAGCAAAGGCAAATCGCCCCTGGGCCCGAACAGGACCACGTGACGAAATCGACCTAAGCGCAACGGAGGGGGTCGTTGCGAACATCACTCCCCATGCTTTTGCAGGCGGTCGGTTGGTCCGACGCTTGTTGGTTTGAACCGTCGATGCAGTCAACGGCGGAGACAAAATACCAATATTGCTTGGCGGCGCAACACATTGTGTGGATATTTATTTCAGTTTTGAATGATTCTAGTCGACCCCATCGCCAGCCGACCGTCCGTGCCGCCCGGCGCCTTCGGCAAAACGCTTGGCGCCGCCGAAAGCTTCCTGTTCGACGGCCTCTTGACCCAGCGCGAACTCGCGCGCCATGGCGCTCTCCAGATCGCGTCCCTGCTGTTCGTAGACGGACAAACGATCCGAGCGCATACAGATCTGCGGCAGCCCGCAAAGCTCGAGCGCCAAAGCCTCGGCGGCTTTGCGGGCCTGGCCGTCGGGTACGACTCGGTTGGCCAGTCCCATGTCCAGGGCCTCGCGGGCAGCCACCGGCCGGCCGGTGAGGATGAGGTCGAGCGCCCGGCCCATGCCGATCAGGCGGGGCAGGCGAACCGTGCCGCCGTCGATCAGCGGCACCCCCCAACGCCGGCAGAAGACGCCGAAGACGGCGCTTTCCTCGGCCACGCGCAGGTCGCACCACAGCGCCAGTTCCAGCCCCCCGGCCACGGCATGGCCGGCAATGGCGCCGATCACCGGTTTCGCCAGCACCATGCGGCTGACGCCGATGGGGCCGTCGCCCTCGGGCGAAACGCGGTTGGCGAACTCGCGGCCACGGGCGAAGGCCTTGAGGTCGGCGCCGGAACAAAATGTGCCATGGGCGCCCCACAGCACGGCGACCCGGGCCTCATCGTCAGCCTCGAAGGCGCGAAAGGCCTCGGCCAGGCCCTCGGCGGTGGCCCGGTCGAGGGCGTTGCGCACCTCGGGCCGGCTGAGCACGACCGTGGTCACGGGGCCGTTCTTTTCGCTGCTGACGGTCATGGTGGCTTTCCTTCTAGAGATGGGCCGAGCCGCCATCGACCAGCAGCGACTGGCCGGTCATGAAGGCGCTGGCCGGCGAGGCCAGGAACAACAATACACCGACCAAGTCGTCGGGCAGTTGTTTGCGGCCGATGCATTGGCGCGCCACCAGGGACTGGCGCCGCGCCTCGTCGACGGCTGGGTTCTCGACTTCGGTTTCGGTCAGGCCGGGCAGCACGGCATTGACGGTAATGCCGTCCGGCCCCAGTTCGCGGGCCAGGGCCCGGGTGAGGCCGATGACGGCCGCCTTGGAAGTAACGTAGTGGCTCAACAGCGGCAGCCCCAGCGGCACGGTACTCGAGGAAATATTGATGATGTGGCCGGCGCCGGCCTGGCGCAGGGCCGGCAGCACGGCCCGGGCGGCAAGAAAGCTGCCGGTGACGTTGACCCGCATGACGTGTTCCCATTCCTCGAGCTCGATCTCGTCGAAGGGCCGGCGGCCGAGCGTGGTGTAGATGCCGGCGTTGTTGATCAGCACGTCGATGCGGCCCTCGGCGGCGATGGTGCCGGCAACCATGGCGGCCAAAGATTGTTCGGACGTCACGTCGGTGGTGAAAGCCAGGGCTCGGCCATTGGCGGCGGCGATTTCGTCGGCTACGCGTTGGCCGTTATCCTCGTCGCGTTCGGCGATCACCACGATGGCGCCACGGGCGGCGAACTGACAGGCCGCTGTGCGGCCGATGCCCTGGCCGGCGCCGGTGATGACGACGACTCGCCCCGCCACGCCGGTTTCGATATCCTGCATGAGCTTCCTCCCAAAGGGCTGCGGTCTTCCTCTTAGCAGGCTTGCGGGTGGTTCCCAATTGTGTTTGAACAGCGCCGCCGCCAAACCACCGGTCAGGAGACGGAATCGTGACAGCCCACGGCCAGGACAGCCTCAATCTTCGCCGCAGCCTCGAGGTCGGCGGCCAGAGCTACGACTACTTCAGCCTGCCGGCCGTGCAAGAGGCCGGGCTTGGCGATCTCTCGCGCCTGCCGTTTTCGCTCAAGGTGCTCTTGGAGAACCTGCTGCGCCACGAGGACGGCCGCACGGTAACGGTCGACGACATTCGCGCCCTGGCCGGCTGGGCCGAGACGGCCGGCACAGACCGCGAGATCACCTACCGCCCGGCCCGCGTGCTGATGCAGGATTTCACCGGCGTCCCCGCCGTCGTCGACCTGGCCGCCATGCGTGCCGCCATGGCCGCCATGGGCGGCGATCCCCAGGCCATCAACCCGCAGACGCCGGTCGATCTGGTGATCGACCACTCGGTGATGGTCGACAACCATGGCGACGACGCGGCCTTCGCCGCCAACGTCGCCCGCGAGATGGAGCGCAACGGCGAGCGCTACGCCTTTTTGCGCTGGGGCCAGCAGGCCTTCGAGAATTTCCGCGTGGTGCCGCCGGGCACCGGCATCTGCCACCAGGTCAATCTGGAATACCTGGCCCAAGTGGTTTGGACCAGCGAGGTCGAGGGCAAGACCATCGCCTATCCCGATACCCTGGTCGGCACCGACAGCCACACCACCATGGTCAATGGCCTTTCGGTATTGGGTTGGGGCGTCGGCGGTATCGAGGCCGAGGCGGCCATGCTGGGCCAGCCCATCTCGATGGTGGTGCCCGAGGTCGTGGGCATGCGCTTGGACGGCAGCCTCAAAGACGGCGTCACCGCCACCGACCTGGTGCTGACGGTGACCGAGATGCTGCGGGCCCATGGCGTGGTCGGCCGTTTCGTCGAGTTCTTCGGCCCCGGCGTGGCGGAACTTTCGCTGGCCGACCGTGCCACCCTGGCCAACATGGCGCCGGAATACGGCGCCACCTGCGGCTTCTTCGCCGTCGACGAGGTGACCATGGCCTACCTCGAGCTCACCGGCCGCGAGGCGCAGCGCATAGCGCTGGTGGAGGCTTACGCCAAGGCCCAGGGCCTGTGGCGTCAGGCCGACGCCCCCGACCCCGTTTTCACGGACACGCTGTCGCTTGATCTCGGCGCCGTGGTGCCCTCGATCGCCGGGCCCAAGCGGCCGCAGGATCGAGTGCCGCTGGCCAGTGCCAAAGAGGCCTTCGAGACGGCGCTCGAGGAGACCTTCGACAAGGGCGACAGCGCCAATATCGGCGAGGCCGTGGAGGGCGCCGATCATGAGCTCAAGCACGGCGACGTGGTCATCGCCGCCATCACAAGCTGCACCAACACCTCCAACCCCGGCGTCATGCTGGCCGCCGGACTGGTGGCCAAGAAGGCGGCCGAGAAGGGCTTACGTGTAAAGCCCTGGGTCAAGACCTCGCTGGCCCCGGGCTCGCAGGTGGTGAGCGATTACCTGGCCCGAGCCGGCCTGCAGGAACCTCTCGACGCGCTGGGCTTCAATCTGGTGGGCTACGGCTGCACCACCTGCATCGGCAATTCGGGGCCGCTGGAGGAGCCCATCGCCGGGGCCATCGCGGCCGGCGATCTGGTGGCCTGTGCGGTGCTTTCCGGCAACCGCAATTTCGAGGGCCGCATCAGCCCGCACATCAAGGCCAACTACCTGGCCTCGCCGCCGCTGGTGGTGGTCTATGCCCTGGCCGGCTCGCTCAGGCGCAACATCATGACGGAGCCATTGGGCCGTGGCAGTGACGGTAACCCGGTCTATTTGGGCGACATCTGGCCCAGCACCGCCGAGGTGCGCGAGGCCTTGGCGTCGGCACTCGACCGCGAGATGTTCGAGAGCCGCTACGCCGACGTCTTCAGCGGCACCCCGGAGTGGCAGGCCATCGAGACGGCCGTGGGACTGACCTACGAATGGGACCCCACCTCGACCTACGTGCGCCACCCCACCTTCTTCCAGAACATGCCGGCCGAGCCCGGAGGCTTGGCCGACATCGCTGGCGCCCGGGTGCTGGCGCTGTTGGGCGATTCCATCACCACCGACCACATTTCGCCGGCCGGCGCCATCACCGGCGACAGCCCGGCCGGCGAATACCTGCTCGACCACCAGGTGCCGGCCCGCGAGTTCAACTCCTTTGGCGCCCGGCGCGGCAACCACGAGGTCATGATGCGCGGCACCTTCGGCAACATCCGCCTGCGCAACGAGATGGCGCCCGGCAGCGAAGGCGGCGTCACCTGCCACATGCCCGACGGCAGCCAGACTTCGATCTTCGCGGCGTCGGCGGCATACCAAGGCGACGGCGTGCCGCTGGTCGTCGTCGGCGGCAAGGAATACGGCACCGGCTCGTCGCGCGACTGGGCCGCCAAGGGCACCCGGCTGTTGGGCGTGGCCGCCGTCATCTGCGAGAGCTACGAACGCATCCACCGCTCGAACCTGGTGGGCATGGGCGTGTTGCCGCTGCAGTTCAAGCCCGGCACCACGCGCCAGACGCTGGGCCTCGACGGCAGCGAGAGGTTTGCCCTTTCGGGCCTGGCCGGCGGCATCACGCCTGGCATGGACGTAGCCTGCCGCATCGCACGCGCCGACGGCTCCAGCGAAGACGTGGCGCTGCTCTGCCGCATCGATACCGAGGATGAGGTCGAGTACTATCGCCACGGCGGCATTTTGCAGTACGTGCTGCGGCGCTTGGCCGCGGCCTAGGCGGCACCAGAAAATTATGCCGGAAGCGGTCGAGCGCATCGGTGAATACGACTACGTCATCGTCGGTGCCGGCTCGGCCGGCTGCGTGCTGGCCAACCGGCTCTCGGCCGATGCCGGCGTGCGGGTGCTGCTGCTCGAAGCCGGGGGCCACGACAACCGCCTGTGGATCCACATTCCCATCGGTTATCTCTATACCCAGAACGATCCGCGCACCGACTGGTGCTTCAAGACGGTGGCCGAGGCCGGGCTCAACGGCCGGGCGCTGAACTATCCCCGCGGCCGGGTGCTGGGCGGCTGCTCGGCCATCAACGGCATGATCTACATGCGCGGCCAGGCCCAGGACTACGACCACTGGCGCCAGCTCGGCAATCTCGGCTGGGGCTGGGACGACGTGCTGCCATACTTCAAGAAATCCGAGGACTACGTCCACGGCGCCGACGACTTCCACGGCGCCGGCGGCGAGTGGCGGGTCGAGGAGATGCGCCTGAGCTGGGAGATCCTCGACGCCTTCCGCGAGGCCGCCGCCGAAAGCGGTATTCCCAAGATCGATGACTTCAACCGCGGTGACAACGAGGGCAGCGCCTACTTCCAGGTCAACCAAAAGCGTGGCGTGCGCTGGACCACGGCCAAGGGCTTTCTGCGCCCGGTGCGCCAGCGTGCCAACCTGCACGTGCTGACCGGCGCCCAGGCCAGCGCCATCGAGCTCGACGGCAAGCGCGCCACGGGTCTCAGGTTCCGGCGCGGCGGAAGCGATTTCGTGGCCGGCGTGGCCGGCGAGTTGATCCTGGCCAGCGGCGCCATCGGCTCGCCGCAATTGTTGCAGCTTTCCGGCATCGGGCCGCCCGAGCTTTTGGCCCAACACGGTATCGAAACGCGCCACGAACTACCTGGCGTCGGCGGCAATTTGCAGGATCACCTGCAGCTTCGCCTGATCTTCCGGGTGAGCAACACCAAGACGCTGAACCAAAGCGCCAACAGCCTGTTCGGCCGCCTGGGCATGGGCCTGCAGTATTTCCTCCTGCGCCGGGGGCCGCTGACCATGTCGCCGAGCCAGCTTGGTCTGTTTGCCAAGTCGGACCCCTCGCGCGAGACGCCCAACCTGGAATTCCATGTGCAGCCTCTGTCGCTGGACAAGTTCGGCGACCCCTTGCACGATTTTCCCGCCTTCACCGCCTCGGTCTGCAACTTGCGCCCCGAAAGCCGCGGCCGCGTCGCCATCGCCAGCAACGATCCCTTTGCCGCCCCCGAAATCCGGCCCAACTACCTTACGGCGCCAGCCGACCGCCAGGTGGCGGCCGATGCCATCCGGCTTACGCGGCGCATTTGCCAAGCCCCGGCACTGGCCCCCTTCGGCCCGCGGGAATACCTGCCCGGTGCCGGTATCGAGGACGACGAGGACCTGGCCCGGGCGGCCGGTGACATCGGCACGACGATTTTTCACCCCGTCAGCACCTGCAAGATGGGCGCCGACGACCAGGCCGTGGTCGATGCCCGCCTCAGGCTCCACGGCATCGCCGGCTTGCGCGTGGTCGACGCCTCGGTGATGCCCACCATCACGTCGGGCAACACCAACTCACCGGTGGTGATGATCGCCGAAAAGGCGGCCGAGATGATCCGCCAGGACCGGCGTTAGGGCGGATATCTCACCGACAAGTGATTCGCTTGTGAAGCCGGCCTCCCGTAAGCCAGCATGGTGATGTTTTGTCGCTCATCGCATCGCCCGCTCGGTCTCTTCCTCGCCGCCCTCATGTTGGTCGCGGGGCTGGGTCTGTCTGGCGCCCGAGCCCAGCAGTCCCCGACGGTGGTCGAGCTCTTCACCTCGCAGGGCTGCTCCTCCTGTCCGCCGGCCGATGTCTTCCTTGGCGAGCTGGCCCAGCGCGACGACATCATCGCGCTCAGCTACCACATCGATTACTGGGACTACATCGGCTGGAAGGACACCTTCGCCACGCCCGACACCACGGCCCGCCAGCGCGCCTACGGCCGCACGCTCAGCCAGCGCTACGTCTACACGCCGCAGATGGTGATCAGCGGCCGCAGCCACGTCGTGGGATCGCAACGCCAGGCCGTACTTGCCGCCATCGACGGCCTGAGCGTCGGCAGTGCCTCGGAGTTACGGCTGACGGCCACGCCCGAGGGCGGCCTCAAGATCAATATCGCGCCCGGTCAGGTGTCGCGTCCGGCCATCGTCTGGCTGGTCGAATACGACCGGCGCCACAAGGTGGCCATCCGGCGTGGCGAGAACCGTGGCCGCACCCTCGACTACCACAACGTGGTGCGCAGCCTGAAAAGGCTGGGCCACTGGGAGGGCGGCGCCACCGAGCTGGAGACCGATATTAAGGCATCAAAGGCCAATGGCCGCGACGGCTGCGTCGTCATCGTGCAGGAGGCCGAGGGCGGTCCCATCCTGGGGGCGGTGAAGCTCGAATTCGGCGGCTAGCGGCAACAGCCAAATTTGACAAACCGGGCGCAAGACGCTCGATTAGGGCCCGAAACAACAGTTCGGAGCCTGGGTCAAATGGACGTCGTCGAAGCAATAACCAGCCGGCACTCGGTGCGGGCATTCCTGCCCACACCGGTGCCGCTTGGCACCGTCGAGCGCATTATCGAGGCGGCGGTGCGGGCGCCTTCGAGCGGCAACCTGCAACCCTGGAAAGTGCACGTGGTGGCGGGCGAGACCAAGGAGCGTTTCAGCCAGGCCATCCTGGCGGCGCGCGAGGTCGAAGATCATTTGTACGTCGCCGAATACCAGGACTATCCCGAAGAATGGCGCGAACCCTACGATCAGCGTCGCCGCACCGTGGGCAAACTGCTCTACAGCACCATTGGCATCCCCAAGGGCGACCGCGAAGCCATGTGGGCCCAATTCGGCCGCAACTACACCTTTTTCGGCGCCCCCGTCGGCTTGCTCTTCACCATCGACCGCGACATGGGCGTGGGCTCATGGTTCGACGTCGGCATGTTCATCCAGAACGTCATGCTGCTGGCCCGGGCCGAGGGCCTCGACACCTGTGCCCAGGGTGCCTTCGCGCTCTACCACAAGATCGCCCGTGAGGTGGTGGGCGTGAGCGAGTTGGAAATCGTCATGTGCGGCATGTCGTTGGGCTACGCCGACACCGGGGCGCCGGAAAACAACTTCCCCACCGAACGCGCGCCGCTCGAGGAATTCGCTACTTTCAGCGGTTTTTAGGATCCAATTCCCCGCGCCATGACATCGGCCAGGCGGCGCGAGAAGGCGGCCGGGTCTTCGGGGATTTCGCCCTCGATGATGCGGGCCTGGTCGAGCAGCAGGAAGGCGGCGTCGGCCAGCGATTCGCTGGCGCCATCCTTGGTCGAGGCGGTGGCCAGGGACTTCACCAGATCGTGCCGGGGATTGAGCTCCAACACCCGCGGGCTTTGGGGAATAGACTGGCCCTGAGCCTTCAAAAGCCTGGCCAGATGCATGTCGATATCCTGGTCGTCGGCCACCAGGCAGACCGGGCTGTCGGTCAGGCGGTCGGTGGTGCGCACGTCCTTGACGGCCTCGCCCAGCGTCAGTTTGAGATGCGCTATCAAGGTCGAGATGGCACCTTCGTCGGCGGCCTCGGCTTCGTCCGGCTTGTCCTCGGGCGCCTTGATCTCGTCGAACTCGGCGTCGCCCCGGGTGATCGACTTGAAGGCGTGGCCCTCGAATTCGAAGCCCGAGGCGATCCAGAAATCGTCGACCGGGTCGGTCAGCAGCAGCACTTCGACGCCGCGGGCGGCGAAGCCCTCGATCTGCGGACTCTTGCGCAACGCTTCGAGATCATCGCCGGTGATGTAGAAGATCGACTTCTGGCCCTCGGCCATGCCCGCCACATAGTCGGAAAGCCCGGTCAGGCCATCGCCCGAACGCGTGCTGCGGAAGCGGGCCAGCTTGAGCAGCGCCTCGCGCCGGTCGGGGTCCTCGTAAATGCCCTCCTTGACGACGGCGCCGAAGTTTTCCCAGAAGCTGGCGAATTCCTCGGGCTTCTTCTCGGCCTTCTTGGTCAGCTCGTTCAGCACCCGCTTGACCAGGGCCTTCGAAATGCGCGTCACCAGCGGGCTCGATTGCAGCACCTCGCGGCTGATGTTGAGCGGCAGGTCCTCGGCGTCGACGATGCCCTGTACGAAGCGCAGCCAGGGCGGCAACAGGCCTTCGAGATCATCGGTGATGAAGACCCGCTTGACGTAAAGCTTGAGCCGGTGCCGGCGCTCGGCGCTGAAGAGATCGAAGGGCCGGGCCGAAGGCACGAACAACAGGAGCGTGTATTCGATCTTGCCCTCGGCCCGGGCATGCAGCGTGAGCCAGGGTTCGTCGTAGCTGTGGGCGGAGTGGCGGTAGAACTCGGTGTACTGCTCGGCCGTTATGTCCTTCTTCGGCCGTGTCCACAGCGCCGAGGCCTCGTTCAATTTCTCGCCCGCCGCCAGCGGGCTGTCGGCGACGCCGTCGGCGAAGCGGATGGGAATGGCGATGTGGTCGGAGAAGCGCTTGATGATGTGGTGCAGACGCGCCGCCTCGACGAAATCCTTCTCCGCCTTACGGATGGTCAGCACCACGTCGGTGCCGCGGCCGGCACGGTCGGCCTCGGCCACCTCGTAGCTGCCCTGGCCGTCCGAGGACCAGCGCCAGGCCTGGTCCTCGCCGGCCTTGCGGCTGATCACCTCGACGTGGTCGGAAACGGTGAACGAGGAATAGAAGCCGACGCCGAACTGGCCGATCAGGGCCACGTCCTTGTTGTCGTCGCCGCTCAGGTGGTTCATGAAGGCCGAGGTGCCCGAGCGCGCGATGGTGCCCAGGTTGTCGATCAATTCGTCGTGGTTCATGCCGATGCAGTTGTCCGACACCGTGACCTTGCGGGCTTTCTTGTCGACGTTGATGGTGATGCGCAGGTCGGGGTCGTCGGCCGACAGATCGGGATCGGTGATGGCGGCATAGCGCAGCCGGTCGCAGGCGTCGGAGGAATTCGAGATCAACTCGCGCAGGAAGGTTTCCTTGTCGCTGTAGAGCGAATTGGCGACGATGTGCAGAAGCTTGGTGACTTCGGCCTCGAAACTGCGTGTCTCCTGAACCATGGCGGACAAGCCCTCGCGAAATGAACTGTTGGTTTTGCCGGTTTGGCGGACAATATGTTCACCATCGGGGGTAATTCAAGGGGGGCCGACTGCCCCAAGGAGAATTTCGATGTTTCGAGCCGTCTATGCCCTGTTGCTTCTCGCCGCCATCACGCCCTCGGCCCTGGCCGCCGAATGGCAGGCCGGCGAGATCATGGTGGGGCACGCCTGGGCCCGGGCCTCGGCCGGCAAGATGGCGCGGAACGGCGCCGCCTACATAACCGTGCATAATCTCGGGAGCAAAGCCGACCGCCTGGTGGCGGTGGAAACCCCGGCCGCGGCCAAGGCCCAGTTCCACACCCACGTTTCGAAAGAGGGCGTCATGCGCATGAGGCGAATCAAAGCCGTCGAGGTGCCGCCCGGCGCCCCTGTGGTCTTCCGGCCCGGCGGCCTGCACGTGATGCTGATGAAGCTGGTGGCACCGCTGGAAAAGGGCGGCGGGCACGAGCACGACAAGCATCACAAGATGAACCACAAGGAACATCATGGCGGCAAAACCGATTCCTGACCGCCCCGCCGCGCCTGCGGCCTTGCGGCGCCTGACGATTCGCGCTAGGTAGCGGAACACTTCGAAGGCGGTTCAACTCATCTCATGGCGTCGCGCCGGGAGGGGCGCGGAGCTTATGGAGGACGTGATGGCGCGTAATAAACTCGCACTCATCGGCGGCGGCAACATCGGCGGCACACTGGCCCATCTGGCCGGGCTCAAGGAGCTTGGCGACGTCGTCATGTTCGACATCGTCAAAGGCCTGCCCCAGGGCAAGTCGCTGGACATCGCCCAGTCCGCCCCGGTCGAAGGTTTCGACGCCGGCTTTACCGGCACCCAGGGCTATGCCGGCATCCGCGGCGCCGACGTCATCATCGTCACGGCCGGTGTGGCGCGAAAGCCGGGCATGAGCCGCGACGACCTGATCGAGATCAACACCCGTGTCATGCGGGCCGTGGGCGATGGCATCAAACGTCACGCCCCCGGCGCCTTCGTCATCTGTATCACCAATCCGCTGGATGCCATGGTCTGGGTGCTGCGCGAGGTTTCGGGCTTGCCGCACAATCGTGTCGTGGGTATGGCCGGGGTGCTCGATTCGGCACGCTTCCGCCACTTCCTGGCGGCCGAGATGCAGGTCTCGGTGGAGGATGTCACGGCCTTCGTGCTGGGCGGCCACGGCGATACCATGGTGCCGCTGCCGCGCTATTCGACGGTCTCGGGCATTCCGCTGCCGGATCTCGTCAAGATGGGTTGGATCAAGCGCCAGCGTCTCGACGAGATCGTCCAGCGCACGCGCGACGGCGGGGCCGAGATCGTCGGCTTGCTGAAAACCGGCTCGGCCTATTACGCCCCGGCCAGCGCCGCCATCCAGATGGCCGAATCCTATCTGCGCGACAAGAAGCGCGTGCTGCCCTGCGCCGCCTATCTCAGCGGCCAGTACGGAATCAGGGACATCTACGTCGGCGTGCCGGCGGTGATCGGTGCCGGCGGCGTTGAGAGGGTCGTCGAAATCGAACTCAACAAGAGCGAGAAGGCGGCGCTGGGCAAATCGGTTGGCGCCGTGCGCGAGCTGCTGCGCGTGGTCAAGCGCCTCGATCCCTCGCTGGTCAAGAAAAGGCCCAAAGCCAAGCGCCCGGCGCGGCGCAAGACCAAGCAGTCGAAGTCCAAGCCCAAGTAGTCGCGGCCCGAGACCGCCCGGGGGAAGCCATGAACATTCACGAACACCAGGCCAAGGAGCTGTTCGCCAAATACGGCGTCGTCGTGCCCGAGGGCCGGGTGGCCTTCACCGTCGACGAGGCCCGGGCGGCGGCCGAGGAACTGGGCGGCCCGGTCTGGGTGGTCAAGGCCCAGATCCACGCCGGCGGCCGCGGCAAGGGCGGCGGCGTCAAGGTCGTCAAGTCGCTCGACGAGGCCACGCAGGCGGCCCACGACATCCTGGGCATGACCCTGGTCACGCACCAGACCGGCCCGGCCGGCAAGGAGGTCAAGCGCGTCTATATCGAGCAGGGCTGCGACATCGCCCGCGAGCTCTACCTCAGCATGCTGATCGACCGCGGCACCAGCCGGGTGACCATCATGGCCTCGACCGAGGGCGGCATGGACATCGAGGAGGTGGCGGCCAAGACGCCCGAGAAGATCCAGTTCGTCTCCATCGATCCGGCCACCGGGCTGCAGGCCTTTCACGCGCGGCGCATCGCCTTCGGCCTGGAGCTCGAGGGCAAGCAGGTGGGCGCCGCGGTCAAGTTCCTGATGGCGCTCTACAGCGCCTTCAGCGAGACCGATGCCAGCCTCATCGAGATCAACCCGCTGGTGGTCACCAAGGCGGGCGAGGTGATGGCGCTGGATGCCAAGATGAACTTCGACGACAACGCGCTTTACCGCCGGCCCGACATCGCTGACTTGCGCGACGAGAGCGAAGAGGACCCGGCCGAGCTCGAGGCCGCCGAACACGAGCTCAGCTACATCAAGCTCGACGGCTCCATCGGCTGCATGGTCAACGGGGCCGGCCTGGCCATGGCCACCATGGACATCATCAAGCTCTATGGCGGGTCGCCGGCCAACTTTCTCGACGTCGGCGGCGGCGCCGACCGCGACCGCGTCACCGAAGCCTTCAAGATCATTCTTTCCGACCCCAACGTCGAAGGAATTCTGGTGAACATCTTCGGCGGCATCATGCGTTGCGACGTGATTGCCGAGGGCATCGTGGCGGCGGCCGAGGAGGTTAGCATCGGCGTGCCCCTGGTGGTCCGCCTGGAAGGCACCAACGTCGATCTGGGCAAGCAGATACTGGCTGATTCAGGCCTGCCCATCCTGTCCGGTGACGATCTCGGCGACGCCGCCGAAAAGGTGGTCAAAGCGGTCAAGGAGGCCAAGTAATGGCGGTCATGGTCAACAGCGACACCCGTGTCATCTGCCAGGGCTTCACCGGCGCCCAGGGCACCTTCCATTCCGAACAGGCCATCGCCTACGGCACCAACATGGTCGGCGGCGTGACGCCGGGCAAGGGCGGCTCGAACCACCTGGAGCTGCCGGTCTTCGATACCGTGGCCGAGGCGGTGACGGCCACCGGGGCCACGGCAAGCGTTATTTATGTGCCGCCGCCCTTCGCCGCCGACGCCATCCTCGAGGCCATCGACGCCGGCCTCGAGCTGGTGGTGACCATCACCGAAGGCGTGCCGGTGCAGGACATGGTGCGGGTGAAAAGGGCCCTGGCGGGATCCGCGTCCCGCCTGGTCGGTCCCAATTGCCCGGGCGTCATCACGCCGGGCGAGTGCAAGATCGGCATCATGCCGGGCCACATTCACCAACGCGGTCGGGTCGGCATCGTCTCGCGTTCGGGCACGCTGACCTACGAGGCGGTGGGCCAGACCACGGCCGTGGGGCTGGGCCAGACCACCTGCATCGGCATCGGTGGCGATCCCATCAATGGCACCAACTTCGTCGACTGCCTGGAGATGTTCCTGGCCGACGACGAGACCGAGGCCATCGTCATGATCGGCGAGATCGGCGGCAGCGCCGAAGAAGAGGCGGCCGAGTTCATCAAGGCCAACAAGACCAAGAAACCGACGGTCAGCTTCATCGCCGGACGCACCGCACCGCCGGGCAAGCGCATGGGCCATGCCGGCGCCATCATCTCGGGTGGCAAGGGCGGTGCCGAGGACAAGATCGAGGCACTGCGCGGCGCCGGCATCGCCGTCGCCGATTCGCCGGCCAGCATCGGCACCACGCTGGCCGATATGATGTAGGCCGGGGGGCCGCTGGGTCTCAAGCGAGGGGGGATGACGATGGCGAACGGCTTGGACAAGGTCTCGTTTCTCTCGGGCGCCAGCGGCGCCTTCATCGAGAACCTGCACGCCCGCTTCAAGGAAAACCCCCAGGCCGTCGACTTCGGCTGGCAGCAGTTCTTCGCCGAACTTGGTGACGAGGCCGAGGCCGTCGAGGCCGCGGCCCGCGGCCCGAGCTGGGGCCGGCGCGGGCTGTTTGCCATCGAAGACGGCGAGTTACCGGCCCGGGCGGCGGCCAGCGGCCTCGAAGGCCGGGCGGCGACGCTCGATTCCATCCGGGCGCTGATGATGATCCGTGTCTACCGCGTGCGCGGCCATCTGATCGCCGATCTCGATCCCTTGGGGCTGGAGGCCCGCGAATACCATCCCGAACTGGACTTTCAGAACTATGGCTTCACGGAAGCCGACCTCGACCGGCCCATCTTCATCGACCACGTGCTGGGCCTGGAAACGGCGACGCTGCGGGAAATCATCGAGATCCTGCGCCTTACCTACTGCGGCACCATCGGCTACGAATTCATGCACATCCAGGATCCCGACCAGAAGTCCTGGATCCAGATGCGCATCGAGAACCAGGAGTACCACGCCAACTTCACCGGCGAAGGCAAGCTCAAGATCCTGCGCCAGTTGACCGAGTCCGAGGGCTTCGAGCGCTTCCTCCATCTCAAGTACCCGGGCACCAAACGCTTTGGTCTCGATGGCAGCGAATCGCTGATCCCGGCGCTGGAGGCCATCATCCGCCGGGCCTCGCAACTCGGCGTGGTGGAGATCGGCCTGGGCATGCCCCACCGCGGCCGGCTCAATGTGCTGGCCAACATCATGCACAAGGCCCATACCGCCATGTTCTCGGAATTCGAGGGCATGCCGGCCAACCCCGACGACGTGCAGGGCTCGGGCGACGTAAAATACCACCTCGGCACCTCGTCCGATCGCGAAACCGACGGCCAGGCCATCCACCTCTCGCTGTTGCCCAACCCCTCGCACCTGGAAGCCGTCAATCCGGTGGTGCTGGGCCGGAGCCGGGCCAAGCAGGGGCAACTGGGGGATGATGAGCGGCGCCAGGTGCTGGCGGTGCTGATGCACGGCGATGCCGCCTTTGCTGGCCAGGGGCTGGTGGCCGAATGCTTTGGCATGTCGCAGTTGCACGGCTACCGTACCGGCGGCACCATCCACATCATCGTCAACAACCAGATCGGCTTCACCACGGCGCCGATTTATTCGCGATCCTCCCCCTATCCCTCGGACGTGGCCAAGATGGTCCAGGCGCCGATCCTGCACGTCAACGGCGACGATCCCGAATCGGTGGTCCACGTGGCCCGCATGGCCACCGAGTTCCGCCAGGAATTCGGCCAGGACGTGGTCGTCGACATGTTCTGCTACCGCCGCCACGGCCACAACGAGGGCGACGAGCCGGCCTTCACCCAGCCCATCATGTACCGCAAGATCGCCCAGCACCCGAGCTCGCGCCAGCTTTACGCCCGCCGCCTGGCCGAGGAGGGCAGCTTTGCCGAGGTCCAGTCCGAGGCCATGGTCAAGGAACACCACGACCACCTGCAGCTCGAATTCGAAGCCGCCAAGGGCTACAAGCCCAACAAGGCCGACTGGCTGGAGGGCCGCTGGTCCGATTTCACGGTGGCCCACGGCGAGGACCGCCGGGGCCGCACCGAGGCCGGCAAGCTGGCCCTGGAAACCGTCGGCCGGGCCCTGACCCGGGTGCCCGAGGATTTCAACCTGCACCGCACGGTCGAGCGACTGTTGAAAACCAAGCGCCAGAACCTGGAGGCCGGCGGCGGCATCGATTGGGCCACCGGCGAGGCGCTGGCCTTTGGCAACCTTTTACTCGAGGGCGTGCCGGTGCGGCTCAGCGGCCAGGACTCGGGCCGCGGCACGTTTTCCCAGCGCCACGCCGTGCTGACCGACCAGACCAACGAGCAGAAATACATCCCCCTCAACAATATCGCCCCGCGCCAGGCCAAGTTCGAGGTCATCGACAGCATGCTCTCCGAGGCCGCCGTGCTGGGCTTCGAATACGGCTTCACCCTGGCCGAGCCCCGGGCCCTGGTGCTGTGGGAGGCCCAGTTCGGCGATTTCGCCAACGGCGCCCAGGTCATCATCGACCAGTTCCTGGCCTCGGGCGAGACCAAGTGGCTGCGCATGTCGGGCCTGGTCATGCTGCTGCCCCACGGCCAGGAGGGCCAGGGGCCGGAGCACTCCTCGGCCCGCCTCGAGCGCTATTTGCAGATCTGTGCCGAAGACAACATGCAGGTGGCCAACTGCACCACGCCGGCCAGCTACTTCCATATCCTGAGGCGTCAGATCCACCGCGATTTCCGCAAGCCGCTGATCTTGATGACGCCGAAGTCGCTGCTCCGGCATCGCCAGGCGATTTCGCCGCTCTCGGATTTCGCCCTGGGAAGCTCGTTCCACCAGGTGCTCTGGGACGGGAGTTCGGATCTCAAGTCGGACGCCAAAATCCGCCGCGTCGTGCTCTGTTCCGGCAAGGTCTATTACGACCTTTTTGCCGAACGCGAGAAGCTGGGCATCGACGATGTCTACATGCTGCGCCTGGAGCAACTCTATCCTTTCCCGGCCAAGGCCCTGACCAAGGAACTGGCACGCTTTCCCAAGGCCGACATAGTATGGTGCCAGGAAGAGCCGGAGAACATGGGGGCCTGGAACTTCGTCGATCGGCGCATCGAGGCGGTATTGGCCGGCATCGGGCACAAAGCCGGCCGCCCGAGCTATGCCGGCCGGCCCGAGATGTCGGCCCCGGCACCGGGTACCATCAAGCTCCACAACAAACAGCAGCAAAACCTCGTCGAGGCGGCGCTGGTGCTCCGAGGCAAACGGGAAGGCGGGTAATGGCAACGGAAATAAGGGTTCCCAGCCTCGGCGAATCGATAACCGAGGCGACGGTGGCGAAGTGGTTCAAGGCGGTGGGCGACAGCGTCGTCGCCGACGAGCCGCTGTTGGAGCTGGAGACCGACAAGGTCTCGCTCGAGGTCTATGCCACGGCCTCGGGAAGCCTGGCCGAGATCGCCGCCGAGGTCGATGCCACGGTCGAGGTGGGGGCGCTGTTGGGCGTCATCGCCGAGGGCGAGGTGGCGGCGGTGGCGCCGGCGGCGGCGCAACCCGAAGTCGTCAAACCAGACCCGCCCGCCGCCGAGGCGGCCGCCCCAGTGGCTGAGCCAGTGGCCGCGCCACCTTTGTCGCCGGCCGTGCGCAAGCTGGTCGAGGAACATTCCCTGGATCCCGCCGCCATCAGCGGCACGGGCAAGGGCGGGCGCTTGACCAAGGGCGACGTGCTGCAGTTCATCGAGGCCAAGGCGGCGGCTCCTGCGCCGGCCACGCCGGCCGCGCCGGCCGCGCCCTCAGGCCCCCGGCCCCGGGCCGAGCGCGAGGAACGGGTGCGCATGACGCGGCTCAGGCGCACCATCGCCGAACGCCTCAAGGCGGCCCAGAACACGGCCGCCATGCTGACCACCTTCAACGAGGCCGACATGTCGGCGGTGATGGCGCTCAGGCGCGACTACCGCGACGACTTCGAAAAACGCCACGGCGTGCGGCTGGGCTTCATGTCCTTTTTCCTCAAGGCCTGCGTCGTGGCGCTGCAAGAGATCCCGGCCGTCAACGCCGAGATCGAGGGCGACGACCTGGTCTACAAGAACTACTACGACATCGGTGTCGCCGTGGGCACGCCTCAGGGCCTGGTGGTGCCGGTGCTGCGCGATGCCGACGAAAAGAGTTTTGCAGACGTCGAGACCGAAATCGGCGAACTCGGCCGCCGCGCCCGCGATGGCAAACTCACCTTGGATGAGATGTCGGGCGGCACCTTCACCATCACCAACGGCGGCGTCTACGGCTCGCTGCTGTCGACGCCCATCCTCAACCCGCCGCAGTCCGGCATCCTGGGCATGCACAAGATCCAGCCCCGGCCCATGGCGGTGGGTGATGCCGTCGAGGTGCGGCCCATGATGTACCTGGCGCTGAGCTACGACCACCGCATCGTCGACGGCCGCGAGGCCGTGACTTTCCTGGTCCGGGTCAAGGAGTGCATCGAGGATCCGCAACGAATTTTGCTCGATCTCTAGTGGGGCGGGGCGCAAGCATGAGCGAGAATTCCTACGACCTGGTGGTCATCGGCGGCGGCCCGGGCGGCTACGTGGCCGCCATCCGTGCCGCCCAACTCGGCATGACGGTGGCCTGCGTGGAAAAGCGCGCAGCCCTTGGCGGCACCTGCCTGAATGTCGGCTGCATCCCCTCGAAGGCCTTGTTGCGCTCGTCGGAGTTGTTCGCCGAGGCCAGCCACGGTTTTGCCGACCACGGCATCAAGGCCCAAGTCAGCCTCGACCTCAAGGCACTGATGGGGCGCAAGGAAAAGATCGTCGGCGACCTCACCGCGGGCGTGGCCTACCTTTTCAAGAAAAACAAGGTGGCGCACATCGAGGGCACGGCGCGTATCGCGGCGCCGGGCAAAGTGGCGGTCAAAAGCGGCAAAAGCGAACAGACGCTGGCCGCCGGGAAAATAATCATCGCCACGGGCTCCGATGTCTCGCCGCTGGCCGGCGTCGAGGTCGACGAAAAGCAGATCGTTTCCTCGACCGGCGCGCTGGCACTGAAAAAAGTACCGAAACGCCTGGTGGTCATCGGGGCCGGCTTCATCGGCCTGGAACTGGGCTCGGTTTGGCGCCGGCTGGGCTCGCAGGTGACCGTCGTCGAGTTCCTCGACCGCATCACGCCGCCCTTGGATCTGGAGATCGCCAAGACGCTGCAGCGCAGCCTCAAGAAACAGGGCATGACCTTCAAGCTGGGCGCCAAGGTGACGGCCGCCAAGGCTTTGAAAAACAAAGTCACGCTGAGCCTGGAGCCGGTAAAAGGCGGCGACGCAGAAAAAATCGACTGCGACGTGGTGCTGGTATCGGTCGGCCGCCGGCCCTTCACCGACGGCCTGGGCCTGGACGAGCTGGGCGTGGCCCGCGATGCCCAGGGCTTCATCGGTGTCGATGGCGGCTTTGCCACCAACGTCGACGGGGTCTTCGCCATCGGCGACGTAGTCCGGGGCCCCATGCTGGCCCACAAGGCCGAGGAGGACGGCGTGGCCTGCGTCGAGACCATGGCCGGCCAGGCCGGCCACGTCGATTACGATCTGGTGCCCGGCGTCATCTACACCTCGCCCCAGGGTGCCGGCGTGGGCCAGACGGAGGAGACCTTGAAAGAGGCCGGCGTCGACTACAGCAAGGGAAAATTCGCCTTTTCGGCCAACGGCTACGCCCGTTGTCTCGGCGAGACCGACGGCTTTGTAAAAGTCCTGGCCGATGCCAAGACGGACCGCATCCTGGGTGTCCACATCCTGGGGCCCGACGCCGGCACGCTGATCCACGAAGCCGTGGCGGTGATGGCGTTTGGCGGCGCGGCCGAGGACGTGGCGCGGATCTGCCACGCCCACCCGACGCTGGCCGAGGCGCTCAAGGAGGCGGCGCTCGACGCCGGCGGACGGGTGATCCACGCCTGAGGCGGGGTCGGCAAGGTCTCGCACCATCATTTCCGCCGCAGAGCCTGTGAAGAAAAGTGTCCCCCTCCCCCTTGATGCCAATGCAGGCGCACATCTTCGAGTGCCCAGCCACTTGAAGCAGGGAGAATTGACCACAGAGATGGGGTAATCGGCGCTGAGGGTGGCTACTCTCCGAGCTTTTGGAACGTGGTCTGGATGTTCCAGCCACAAGAAGCGTTAAGGAGAGCAG
>MPMF02171332.1_pt1 | contig 20263 bp, 24 predicted proteins | sample 1617271 | NCBI WGS metagenome assembly MPMF02 (sample SAMN05944812, study PRJNA350692) | marine metagenome | biome: marine; feature: ODZ; material: water; isolation source: 120 m water sample prefiltered with 30 um filter, filtered on to 0.2 um... | place: Pacific Ocean | collected 2012-04-09... | reverse complement strand
TGAAAAAGATCAGTACAAAAACGATAACATTGTTGCAAATATTGGTTACAAAATTAATGAAAATTTTAAAATACAAAACTCATTCAGAATTGCAGATACATTTTATGAATACGATGCGGTTGATAAATCTTATACTGACGTTAATGATAGTACTGATAATTTAGAAGCATCTTACAGTTTAAAATTAATCCATGAAAAAAATAAATTTAAAAATACTTTTTCATATAACAAGCTTCAGATAGAAAGAGCTACAACTGATTATTCAAAGGCAAAAACAAATTATTTTGGTTATAGAGATGCTTTTAATTTTCTTGGAGAATATAATTTTAATTTAGATAATAAGATTATTTACGGAATTGATAGTGAGTTTGATGCATCAAGGTATCCAAAAGATTATTCTAGTGGCAATATGAGAGAGCACGATGAAAGCATTATTTCTCAGTATTTTGATATTCAATTAAGGCCATTTGAAAAATTGTATTCAACTTTTGGCTTGCGAAGCGATGATCATACGACAGTTGGAAGAAAAACGAGCGGAAGAATTACTGCAGCCTATCTATTAGATGGAAATAGCAAAATTAGATCTTCTTTCGGAGCCGGCGTAAGATTTCCAGCTATGTATGATTATATTTATGGTTCTAGCACGATTGTTGATAAGGGTGGTACACTTGAAGAATTACAATCCGAAAGAGGTCTTAGTTTTGATCTAGGTTATGATACTTTTTTAGATAATTTAGATTTAGGATTAAACATAACATACTTTAAAACTGAGCAAAAAAATCCACTTTTTAGTAATGCAAGAACCGACTGGGTAATGAGAAATGGTACTGGACGCAATACTAGTGAAGGTATTGAATTTAATGCTAATTGGAAACCAACGAATAGCAAATTTGGTTTAAATTTTGGATATACATTTACAGATTCCTACGATGCTAGTACCTGTGATCCTGATGAATTAGCTTCTTATGCAGATAATGAGTGTCGTTTAACTGGAAATAAAGTTGCTAAAGCGAAAGTAAGGGTTCCTAGGCATGCTGTTGAAACTAATATTAGCTACTCAATGAACCAAAATTTAAAAAGTTTTTTAAAAGGAAAATATATTGGTGAAACAAGAGACTTTGGAAACACGAATGATAGTTGGACAGATCAAATATTGACCGACTACTTTGTTTTTGATTTAGTTCATAGCTATAATTTATTTGATAATTATAAAATACAGATAGGTATTAATAATATATTTGATGAAAAATACCAACAAGCTCATGAATATTCAACGATGAGAAGGACTTTCAATTTTGGACTAAGAAAGGTATACTAAAGTTATGCAAAATTTATTAGGTATTTTAAAAAAAGAAATTTTTCCAATTAGTCTTATTTTAATTTTAGCCTTTACTAGATTAATACCTCATCCACCCAATTTTACTCCAATCATAGCTGTAGCGATAATGAGTGGTTATTTTTTTAGAAATATATATGTGTCTTTTTTAATTCTATTATTTTCTATGTTATTGAGCGATTTTTTCATTGGTTTTTACCAAAACATGATTTTTGTATACTTCTCATTACTATTGATTGTATTTATTTTTTCTAAAATTATAAAAAAAATCAATTATAAAAACTTATTTATTTTTGGTTTTTTTGGATCACTTATATTTTTTATAATTTCTAATCTCGGTGTTTGGTTTTTTGGTAATCTGTATGAAAAAGACCTTGAAGGATTAATAAAATGTTATTTCTTAGCAATACCCTTTTTTAAAAATACATTGTTTTCGACTTTAATTTTTTCTTATACTGCAATATATTTTCACAAATATTCGACTATTAAAGCTAAATATAAATAATTAAGTATTCAAAGAAAGAGCTGAAAAATCACCTAATTTTTAAATCCTTATCTTGTACGTAATTGAGGTTATATTTTAAAGCTAGTTCAGCTTTGCATAATTCAATACCCATATCAGCAGCGTGCTGATGACTAGATATGTATTTATTTCTTATTAACGTATTAACAATTTCTATTGCTGTTTTGCCTGAAACTATTGAAACCATATCATTTATGGGTTTGTTGCCTAGTTTTTTAAAAATACAATATCCTACCCTTAAATTTTTTTTTTTTCTATCAATTGCGATTAAAAAATATCCTTTAGGATCCATTACCCAATCTTTAATTTTATGATATTTAGCTTCAATTCTTTTTTTTACTTTTTTGTTAATTTTATACCATCTGCCTTGTATGATTGGATTATTTTTCATTGCAGAACCACGATCCATAAAAGTTTTTTCATGATTGCTAATCTAGCACAAATAATCTGATCGCACTATAATCGTACCATGCGATGTACCATACATTTGCTGATTATAATTAGCTTTAATCAACATTTTTAATTGTAAAGATAAGGTAAAGGTTAGTGGGAGTCGGTGGAGTCTTATCGATGTATTACAAGCTTTGGTTTCATTAACCAATAAGATGTTTTTTTCATTTGTTTTATTTTGCTATTATTTTCAATTATAAATACCATAAAATCAATGCAAAAAAATAAATTAAATAAAAAAATACGTATTGGATATTATTCTGCAGATTTTCGAGAACATGCGATGTCATATTTGTTGGCCAATTTATTTGAACAACATGATAAAACTAAATTTGAATTAATAGCTTTTTCTTTCGGTTCAGGAAAAAATGATGAAATTAGAAATCGAATTTCAAGTTCTTTTGATAAATTTATTGATGTAAATTTAAAAAGCGATAAAGAAATCTTTCAACTTTCCAGAGATCTTAAAATAGATATTGCTGTTGATTTGATGGGATTTACACAGAATAGTAGATTTAATATTTTTTTTCAAAGATGTGCACCAATTCAAGTTAACTATTTAGGTTATCCAGGAACATTAAGTGCAAATTGTATAGATTATTTAATTGCGGATAAAATTTTAATTCCAAAAGAAAATCAAAAATATTTTTCTGAAAAAATAGTCTATATGCCAGATTCGTATCAGGTAAATGATTCAAAAAGAAAAATATCAGATAAAATTTTTACAAAGAAAGAATTAAACTTACCAGAAGATGGTTTTGTATTTTGTTGTTTTAACCAAAGCTATAAAATAACCCCATATGTTTTTGATATTTGGATGAGATTATTAAGAAGAGTTGAAGGAAGTGTTTTGTGGCTTATGAAAGATAGTGATATTGGATTAAATAATTTAAAAAATGAAGCACAAAAAAGAGGTGTTGAGCCAGATAGAATGATATTTGCAGAAAAAATGTCAAATGTTGAACATTTGGCAAGACATAGATTGGCAGACTTATTTATTGATACTTTTCCCTATACTGCTCATACAACTTGTAGTGACGCGTTATGGTCTGGTTTACCAGTGATTACAAGAATGGGAGAATCGTTTGTAAGTAGAGTGTCAGCGAGTTTATTAACTGCAATTGGATTATCAGAATTAATTACTAAAACAGAAAAAGATTATGAAGAATTAATTTTTAAAATTGCAAATAATAAATCACTATTAAGCGAATTAAAAAAAAAACTTAATAAAAACAGACTAATCAAGCCTTTATTTAATACAAAACTTTTTGCCAATAATATTGAGTCTGCTTTTCAAATTATGCATGAAAGGTATCGTTCAAAAGTGCCAGTTAAAAATATAGAAATAAAATAATGGATTCAAAATTTAAAATTGCAAAAAATTATTACCAAAAAGGACAATTAAAAAAAACAAAAGATATTTGTTTAGAAATTATAAAGACACAGCCAAATCATTTAGAAAGTCTAAGACTTCTGAGTCTGGTTTTTTTTGTTAATAAAAATTATTCACAATCTGCTAATTATATTAAAAAAGCTATTAGTATAGAACCTAACCAAGCATCTTCACATAGTGACTATGGTGTTGTATTGCAAAAACTTAATAAATTTGAAGAAGCTATTAAAAGCTATAATAAGGCTATAAAAATTAACTCTCATTATGCTGAAGCATACAACAATCTTGGTAACGTGTTAGAAGAGCTAAATAAAATAGATCTTGCTGTTGAAAATTATAATAAGGCTATAAAAATTAATCCTAATTATGCTGAAGCATACAACAATCTTGGTGGCGCCTTAGCAAAAATCCGAAAATTAGAAGAAGCCATCAAGAATTATAATAAGGCTATAAAAATTAATCCAAAATTATTTGGAGCTTATTATAATCGTGGAATTGCCTTAGAAGATTTACATAAATTAGAAGAAGCAGTTGTAAGTTATAATATGGCAGTAAAAATTAATCCCAACTATGTGGAAGCCTATAATAACCAAGGTAATGTTTTAACCAAACTTAAAAGAAGAGAAGAAGCTATGAAAAGTTATGATAAAGCTCTAAAAATTGATCCTGATTTAGATTTTTTATCAGGGTCATTATTTTTTGCAAAAAATATTTTATGCGACTGGAAACATTATGAAAAAAATATAAAAATTATCAAAGATAAAATATTTAAAAACAAAAAAATTTCACCACCATTTATTATTTTGTCTATTTATGATTCACTGGAATTACAAAAAATTTCTTCTGAGATATGGATAAAAGAAAAGTTTTCTCGAAAAAAATTATAATTTTACTCCAGCACCTTTAAGAAACGTTGCTTTTTCATCGAGAGGCCATCTTGGTTTTGCTGGAAAATCAAAAGGATTATTTATCCCAAGTTTGTATTTTTCTAAACCAACCATTGCTATCATCGCTGCATTATCACTGCACAAATTTATAGGAGGAAATATTGGAACAAATCCTTCTTTTAAACTTAAGTCAACAAGTTTTTGTCTGATATTTTTATTTGAAGCTACTCCACCAGCAATTACAAAAACGTTTTTTTTAGTTTTATTATTTTTTTTGAATTCTCTAAACGCAACTTTACTTTTTTCATATAATATTTCTTCTATAGTTTTTTGAAACGAAGCAGCAAGATTGTATTTTTCTTGATCAGATTTAATCGATTTAGAAATTTTTAAAACTGCGGTTTTTAAACCTGCAAATGATAGATTACATCCTCCCCTATTTATTATAGGCTTTGGCAAAGTGTAATAATTCTTATCACCTAATTTTGCATATTCTTCGATCTTTGGTCCTCCTGGAAATTCAATACCTATTAGTTTAGCAGTTTTGTCAAATGCTTCACCCACCGCATCATCTATTGTTGTTCCTAATCTTTTATATTTTCCTAAACCTTGAACACTTAAAAATTGAGAATGTCCTCCTGAAATTAATAACAAAAGATAAGGATAACTAATTATAGAATTTAATTTTGGACTTAAGGCATGACCCTCTAAATGATTTACTGCAATAAAAGGTTTTTTTAGTGACAAAGCAATTGTCTTGGCAAAATTTAGACCTACAGATAAACAAACAATAAGTCCAGGTCCAGCAGTTGCTGCTACAGCATCTATTTCTTCAATTTTTATTTTACTTTCAGCAATTGCTTTTTTTGCAATCAAATCAATTTTTTCAATATGAGATCTAGCTGCTAATTCCGGAACTACTCCACCAAATTCTTTATGAACATCAACTTGGCTTGAAACAATATTAGACAAAATTGAGGGTTTATTACTTCTATTTTCTTGAATTATTGACACAGCTGTTTCATCACAGCTAGTTTCAATTCCTAATATTATTGTCTTTTTTTTCATTTAATAATTAAATTAAAATATTATGAATGAAGTATAAATTAATTAAATGAAAAGCAAAAAAATTATTATTGGCTCGCGCGGCAGTAAATTAGCATTAATTTACGCTGAAAGAGCAAAGACAAAAATTTTGGAGTTTTTTCCTGAAGTTGATATTAAAAAAATTACGACCACAGGCGACATAAATCAAAAAGATAGACTATCAGAAATTGGTGGCAAAGGACTATTTTTAAAACAGATTGAAAATGAGTTACTAAGTGAAAAAATTGATATTGCCGTTCATGCTTTAAAAGATATGCCATCTAATGAAACAGAGGGCTTACTAACAAATTGTTTTCTTGAAAGAAATGATCCACGCGAAGTATTAATAAATAATAGCAATAATCTCATTAAAGATCTTAGATCCAATTCTATTATAGGAACTTCTTCTTTTAGAAGAGAATTTCAACTTAAAAAAATAAGAAATGATCTTAATTATAAATTAATTAGAGGAAACGTGGATACTAGAATAAAAAAACTAAATGAAAAATTATATGATGCTATAATTTTATCTTATGCAGGAATTCATTCATTAAAATTAGATATAAATATATCACAAATTTTTTCTACCAAGGAAATTATTCCAAGTGTTGGGCAAGGCATTATAGCGTTACAGTGTAGAAAAAATGATTTTAAAATAATTAAATTACTAGACAATGTTAATCATAAACCAACAAATATTTGCGCAGCAGCGGAAAGGCAATTTCTTAAAGTTCTAGAAGGAGATTGTGAAACAGCTGTTGGAGCTATTGCAAATTTGGAAAATGAAAAAATTAATTTAGAAGCAGAATTATTTTCTATAGATGGAAAACAAAGATTTTATCATAAAGCATCAAAAAATATTAATTTGTCATTAGAATTAGGTAAAGAAGTTGGGGAAATTTTAAAGAAAGAATCAAATAATTCGTATAAAAGATAATAATGCATATTTTATTAACAAGGCCTTTAGAAGATAGTCATGAACTTATTTTAAGGTTCAAAAAACTTGGTCATGATGTTTCACACTTTCCATTAATTAAAATTGAAAAAAAAGATTATGAAAAATTAAATTTTTCTGATTATAAAGGAATTATATTTACTAGCTCTAATTCAATAAATTTTTTAGATACCAAATCAATTGATAAAAAAATAAATTGCTTTTGTGTAGGAAATGCTACAGAAAAAAAAGCTCGAAGCAATGGATTTCTAAATGTTTATTCCGCAAATGGTAATGTGAGCAATTTAAAAGAGTTAATTTTACAAAATAGTAATTCTTCTGACGGTAAATTTCTTTATGTAAGCGGCGAAATTATATCTTCAAATTTACATCAAGATCTAATTTCAGAAGGATATGCCGTTAAAAGAATTATAAACTATGTTGCCAAACCTATAGAAGAAATTAATGAAAGTTTTATAGATCAACTAAAACTAAAAATGCCTGAAATTGTATTTATATACTCTCAAAATAGTGCAATCAATTTCTTAAATATAATTAAAAACTATCAACTAGTTGACCTTTGGATGAATACTAATTTAATGTGTCTAAGTGAAAAAATTTCTTCTGTTTTAAATGAGATTAAATGGAAAAAAATTTTCTTATTTAATTCTGGAGAAGAAGAATTTTTGCTATATAAAATTTAAATATGGAATTAATTAATAATTTTAAATCACTATTTTTATCCGTATGGGATAGAGGAATTTTAGGTGTAGATATATTACAAATTTTAATTGGTATTGGAATTTTTATTATCTTTTTAATTTTTAGAGGAATAATTAGTAAACTAATTATAAAAAGATTAGAAATCATTGCAAAAAAAACAACTAACAAATTTGACGATAGTTTTGTTCAAGCAATGGAAGGACCTGCTAGATTTTTGCCAATTGTTTTAGGTTTTTTTATTGCAAGTTATTACATGTCATTTTCAGAGGAAGGTAGAGCGATTGTTGATACTATTAATAGAACTTTAATAACTATTTTAATTTTTTGGGTAATTCATCAAATTATAGAACCAATTTCTTATATCTTAAGTGGATTAGATAAAGTTTTAACTCGAGAGTTAATTGGGTGGATTATTAAATCATTAAAAATATTAATTTTTATTTTAGGTTTAGCTGCTGTCCTAGAACTTTGGGGAATAAAAATTGGACCAATTATTGCTGGATTAGGTTTGTTTGGTGTTGCCGTTGCATTAGGTGCTCAAGATTTATTTAAAAATTTAATTTCAGGAATATTAGTATTAGTTGAAAAAAGATTTAAAATTGGAGACTGGATTTTAGTTGAAGATATAATTGAAGGAATTGTAGAAAAAATAGGATTTAGATCAACGGTTGTAAGAAAGTTTGATAAATCAATTGCAATTATTCCAAATTTTCAATTTGCTGAAAATGCTGTAATTAATATCAGCCAAACAACAAATTGGCTTATTAGTTGGATAATTAATTTGCAGTACGACACTACAGTTGATCAGCTTAAAACAATAAGAAATGAAATTGAAGATTATATTAAAAAAAATGAAGACTATAAGTCTGACCTTGGTTATGCAGTCAGGGTAGATAAGTTTGCCGATAGTTCTATTGATATGTATATTCGTTGTTTTACAAAAACAGATGATTGGGACGAATGGTTAGTTGTTAAAGAAAAACTTGCAATTCAAATTAAACAGATAGTAGAAAAAAATGGTGCATCATTTGCATTTCCAAGCCAGTCAATTTATGTTGAAAAAAAATGATCGCAATTTTTTATTTGGTTCTTCAAATTCTAAAGATTTATTCTTATATAGTTATAGCCAATGTGATTATTAGTTGGCTGATTGCATTTAATATTTTGAATACACAAAATAGGTTTGTCTATTCTATTTTAGAATTAACCTATAGGTTAACAGAGCCATTTTTAAATAGAATTAGGCGTTTTTTACCAAACCTAGGTACATTGGATATATCTCCGATAATACTCCTTTTGTTGATTTGGTTCATAGAAATGTGTATGAAACTTTACGTAGCACCAATGATATTATAATTAATGATGTTGATAGATGGAAAAAAAGTAGCAGCTGAACTTAGAGAAGAATTAAAAAAAAAAGTAGCGGAACTTAAATCCAAATATAATACTGTTCCTGGATTAACCGTAATTTTAGTTGGAGAAGATTCAGCAAGTAAAATTTATGTAAAAAACAAAGAAAAATTTGCAAAAGAAGTTGGAATGAATTCTGAGGCAGTTAGATATCCAGCAGATCTAGAAGAAAAAGTATTATTAAACAAAATTAAAGAACTTAATAAAAATGACAAAGTTTCAGGCATATTAGTTCAACTACCTCTTCCAAAACATATTGATAAAAGAAAAGTTATAGAAACCATAGATCATAAAAAAGATGTTGATGGTTTTCACCCTATGAATGTTGGTAATTTATCTTCAGGCTATGATAGCAGCATTCCGTGCACTCCTCTTGGTTGCAGTCTATTACTTAAAAAAGTTGAAAAAAATTTAAATGGGAAACATGCGGTAGTAATTGGACGATCCAACTTAAATGGAAAGCCAATGACCCAATTGCTTTTAAAAGAAAATTGCACTGTAACTATTACACACTCGAAAACAAAAGACTTAAAAAAGGAATGTCTTAGAGCAGATATAATTATTGCAGCAGCAGGAATACCGGAATTAGTTAAGGGCGACTGGATAAAAAAAGGTGCAATAGTTATAGACGTTGGAATCAATAAAACAGAAAAAGGCATTATAGGAGATGTCGCATTTGATGAAGTTTCTAAAGTAGCAGGTGCACTCACACCAGTTCCTGGTGGTGTTGGTCCTATGACAATTGCTTGTTTATTAAATAATACTGTTGAATGTTTTAAAAAAATTCAATCTAAATAAACTAACGAAGTTTTTTCTTATGAAGATTAATAAATCTTTCAACATTTGATTTATTGAATGTCTTGTTTTCTTCAAAAGATACCTTTTTCATTGAATAAGCATTACTTTTTGTCTGTCTAGAAACAATTGTAATATTACCTTTGTATAATTTAAGTTTAACAGATCCATTTACTTTATTTCTTTTTAGATCAACAATTTTTTGAAGTTTAAATCTTGCTTTTGAGTACCAATATCCATTGTAAATGAGTTCTGCATATTTTGGCATTATCTCATCTTTTTTATGCATAGTTTTTTTATCCAAAGTAACAGACTCAATTGCTCTATGAGCGACCATTAATAGTGTTCCACCAGGAGTTTCATAAATACCTCTAGATTTTATTCCAATAAATCTATTTTCAACTAGATCAACTCTGCCAATTCCATTTTTGCCTGCAATTATATTTAGTTTTTGTAAAAGATTTCCTGGAGATAATTTTTTACCATTAACAGTTATTGGATCTCCATTTCTAAAACCTATTGAAACGAATGATGTTTTATTGGGTGCTTTTTCAGGCGAAGTTGTTCTTTGAAAAATAAATTCCGGAGCTGCATTTTTTGGATTTTCTAAAACTTTACCTTCAGTTGAAGTATGAAATAGATTATCATCAACAGAAAAAGGAGGAGCTCCTTTTTTGTCTTTTGGAATGGGAATTTCGTGTTTCTTTGCATACCTTATAAGATCAGATCTTGAATTAAACTTCCATAGTCTCCATGGTGCAATAATTTTAATTTTTGGACCAAAATAATGATAACCAAGTTCAAATCTAACTTGATCGTTACCTTTTCCAGTAGAACCATGAGAAACTGCAAACGCTTTGAATTTTTTAGCAATTCTTATTTGATCCTTAGCTATCAAAGGTCTTGCAATAGAAGTTCCAAGTAAATAAACACCCTCGTAAATTGCGTGTCCTCTTATCATGGGGTAAACGTAATTTTTAACAAAAGTATTTTTTAAATTTTTTATAATTATTTTTTTTGCACCAAGCCTCTTAGCATTATTAATGATTTTTTTTCTATTGATTTCCTGACCAATATCTGCCGTGTAAGCAATAACTTCAGTATTATAATTTTTTTGAAGCCATTTTAGAATTATAGAGGTGTCCAATCCACCCGAATAGGCGAGCACTATTTTCTTTTTTGATTTCATTTAAAAACTAACTACAATTTTTTTTTGCAGCCGTATAAGCTTTTGTAAATCCCAATAAAGAATAATGATCAATTGTTTGTGAACCCTTTTGGTTATAACCAGTTATCATAATTCTAGATCCTTTTTTCATTGTTTTAATCATTTTTTTTTCTTTTTTGTTATCTGCCATCCAGGCAAAGTTATCTTGAAATATATCAAATTTATACTTGCTTTTTCCAGATTTAGCGATTACAGAATTTTTATTATTAAATTCATATCCGGACGTAATACTTATTTCATCTATAATTTTTTCATTTGGTCTAAAAGTAACAAATAGCCTTGCCTCTCTCGGATTATTTTTTGGTGACTGTAAAACTGGTCTTGTCTGTGTAAAACAAACTAACTCAGAATCATTTTTTAAAATAATAGTTTCCCAATCTTTAAACTTTCCAATTTTTTTAACTTCCTCTGCGGTAGTCAAAGAATGAAACATTGAAAAAAAAATTAAAATTATAAAGTATCTAACTAAGGACATGGATTAGGATATAATTTTTGAATTTTATTAATTTCTGTAATATTTTCATCACTTAAATTTACATTTACACTTTCTATATTTATTTTCAACTGCTCCATTGTTGTGGCACCAATAATTACACTTGTCATAAATGGTTGAATTTCACAAAATTTAATTGACATTTGGGCAAAATCTATAGCAAATTTTTTTGCTATATTAAAATATTTTTCAATAACAAGAGAAGCATGAGGCTTATTATACCTAGTATAATAATTCCCAAATAGTTTTTGTCTCGAATTTTCTGGTAGATTGTTATTTCGGTATTTTCCTGTAAGAAAACCTCCTGCTAGTGGAGAATAAGCTAATAAACCACTTTTTTCTCTAATTGAAATTTCAGCCATACCAACTTCATAAGCTCTACTCAATAAATTATAAGCATTTTGAATTGACATCATTTTTGGAAGGGATTTTAATTTTGAAATTTCTAAAAATTTTGATAAACCCCAAGGAGTTTCATTTGATAATCCAATATATCGAATTTTTCCTTGTTTTATAAATTTTTCTAATGTTGTTAATATCTTTTTAAAATTAGTCCATTCTCCTTTAAAATTATAAGTCTCTTTTTCATTATAATTGTAGCCAAGTTTTCCAAAAAAATTAGTTTTTCTTTCTGGCCAATGTAGTTGATAAAGATCAATATAATCTGTTTGTAATCTTCTTAGACTATTTTCTAATGCACTTTCAATATTTTGTTCTGTATATTGTTGACCTCCACCACGGACCCATGACAAACCTGGTCCAGAAATTTTAGAAGCCAATATGATTTTATCCCTATTTTTTTTTTTATTTAGCCAATTTCCAATTATTTTTTCAGTAGAAGCATAAGTTTCTTTAAAACATGGCGAAGGATATATTTCTGCGGTATCAAAAAAATTAATACCTTGGTTTGATGCATAATCCATTTGTTCAAAACCATCCTCCTGAGAATTTTGCTCTCCCCAAGTCATAGTTCCTAAACAAATAGTGCTAACCTCAAGATCTGTATTGCCTAATTTTCTATAATTCATTGAATATTAAATATTTTTTAAGTTTTTTATGGTATCTTGAATAAATAGTAAAAGACTATTATATAAGTGCTATGGAATTTAATAAGGAAAACATTTTTAATAAAGTAAAAGCTGCCACGCAAACAACTATTGTAATGGATGAGGGCTTAAGAGCCTACATGCTTAAAGTTTATAATTACATGGCAACAGGAGTATTGTTGACAGGAATTGTTGCACTTATTTCATTTAAGATGTCAGTAGTAACAGATTCTAGTGGAGTAATAGCTGGTTTTACAAGTTTTGGTAATGCTTTATTCTTCTCAGGGTTAAAGTGGGTGGTGATGTTGGCTCCACTTGGTATAGTTTTTTATATGAGTTTTGGTATTAATAAAATGAGTGCAACAAAAGCACAAACTGTTTTTTGGGTATTTGCAGCACTAATGGGATTATCATTATCTTGGATATTATTAATTTATACTGGAGCAAGTGTTGCTAGAGTCTTTTTTATAACTTCAGCAACTTTTGGCGCAATGAGTATTTATGGATATACAACTAAAAGAGATCTAACAAAGCTCGGATCGTTTTTAATGATGGGTTTAATTGGAATAATTATTGCATCTTTAGTTAATATTTTTTTAAAATCTTCAATGATGTACTTTATAATTTCAATACTTGGAGTTCTAATTTTTGTGGGCCTTACTGCATATGATACTCAAAAAATAAAAAATATGTATCAATCAAGTGATACAGGTGAATTAATGGGTAAAAAAGCAGTAATGGGAGCATTAACTCTTTACTTAGATTTTATAAATTTGTTTATAATGTTATTGAGATTGTTTGGTCAACGAAGATAATTATTTAAATTCAAAGTTTTTTCCAATTTGTATTTTTTATTAGAAAAAATAAATCATGAGAATTTTTTAAAATTTTTCCCCTAGAATCTATTATTAAATATTTTAAGTTTTTATTAGAAGGTTTAAAGTTTTTACATATTTTATATTTTGCATTTTCTGCGGCATTTTTAAAAACACTAAATCCCACCTGTTTAGTTGAAATATTTAAACCATAATCTTTCCAAGAGCCTTCGGATACCATTTTAGCATATAAATCTAAAATAGTTTTTAATTCATGTTTTTCAAAAAAATATTTATCTTCTAATTTTTTTTTAACATTGTTTATAACTAGTTTTAAATTTCTATTCATCGAGTTTATATTTTGTAATTAGTGAAATTTGAAAAGCTGTGAAAACAAAAGTAATTGGTAATAAACCCCACACTTTAAAATTAACCCAAAACTCTTCTGATTGAGTTCTCCAAACCAATTCGTTTAATAAAGCTACTGAAAAGAAAAAAATTGTCCATCTTTTAGTAAGAATATTCCAGCCTTCATCTGCTAGAATAATTGATTTTCCTAAAATCTTTTTTAAAATAGGCTCATTTGTAAAATATTTGCCAAACAATAAAGCTAAACCAAATAGAATATTTATTATTGTTGGTTTAATGTAAATGAATACTGGATTATCAAAATAAATTGTTAAACTTCCAAAAAATGTAATTAGTATACCGCCAATTAAAGGAATCATTGGTATTTTTTTTTCGAGTATCCAAACAATTGCTAATGCTATAATTGTAGCAATTATGAATGGTGGTATAGCTATTTTTAAATTTTTATCACCATTATAATAATAAAAAAAGAAAACTAATAATGGTCCAAAGTCTGTTATGAATTTTAAAAAAGATTTATTCATATAAAGATATTAACAGAAACATCAAACATTTATATTTTTTTATTGATTTTTTTTTTAAAATACATAGTTTTAATTTAATGAATCTTAAAAAAGCAAAATTTTCAATTGGTGATATAGTGAGACACAAGCACTTCGATTTTAGAGGTGTAATTTATGATGTTGATTTTGAATTTAATAATTCTGAAGAATGGTATCAATCAATACCTAAGAATGTTAGACCTAGAAAAGACCAACCATTTTATCATTTGCTTGCGGAGAATGATGAGATTACTTATGAAGCTTATGTTTCTCAGCAAAATTTATTAGCCGACAATTCCAACGAACCTATTAAGCATCCATTGATAAATGAAATTTTTTCTGGAAAAAGAGGTTCTACCTACTTTAAACCTTCTAATTAATAAAATTAGTCTTTTTTATAACACAATTAACCCAAAACTTGGACACATGTTGTTGATATTCATTCAATTGTATTTGATCAAGGATGCAAACATCTCCCTAGATTATCTCCCTCATCATCCTTGATCGAATAAATCTTCTTAAAAAAAATTAACAATCTTTAAATTGAGATATATATTGTTTTTATGTTTAAATTATTTGAACCAAATAAAATTTTTTCAATAAACTCAAGGATCACAAAATATATTTTATTATTGTTCATAATAGTTTTATCTATTGGTTTGGTTGAGGCTCTTTTTTTATCACCTGAAGATTATATTCAAAGTCACTCAGTTAGAATAATGTATGTTCATGTACCTTCGGCATGGATAGCCCTTGGTATTTTTTCATTAATGGCGTTACTTTCTATAATAAGTTTTATTTTTAAAAACAAAAATTTTTCTATTATTGCTAAAAGTTTAGCTCCATCAGGTTTTGTATTTAATATTGTAGCTTTGGTAACAGGATCTATTTGGGGAAAGCCAACATGGGGAAGTTGGTGGGCTTGGGACGCAAGAATAACTTCAATGCTAATTTTATTATTATTCTACGCCATGTATATTCTGGCTTGGAGAATTTTTGGTGAGAGAGAAAAGGCTATTAAAATTACGTCAATAATTGCAATTTTAGGAGCAATTAATGTCCCAATAATTAAGCTTTCAGTTGATTGGTGGTCAACATTACATCAAAATTCTTCAGTCAATATATTGTCAGAAAGCACTATACATCCATCTATGTTATTACCCTTATTAATGATGACCGCGGCATTTTCACTGTTTGCATTGCTAATTTTTTTGATGAAATATAATACAGAATTGATAAAAATTAAGAATAAAGGATTAGATAGATTATGATAAACGAAATACTTTTTATGAAGGGCTATGGTTTGTATGTTTGGTCAGCTTTTTCATTTACATTAATTAGTTTTGCTATTTTATATACATTAATTAAAATTAATTTAGTAAAGGAACAAAATAAATTTTCAACTAAATTTAGTTTATTAGATAAAGAAAAAGTTAAAGTAGCACAAATACAGTCGACGCATAGAGAAATTTTAGCAAGCGAAATAAGCTCAAAAATTTAACTTCTTCCAAACATGTATGGTAAAAAAGTTAAATTAAGAATTTTATTCATATCTTTATTGTTAATTTCAGTAATACTTTCCATGTTTTTAATTTTAAGGTCTTTAGAAGAAAATGTTGTATATTTTTTTTCTCCCACCGAAATTAAAAGTTTAACTGAAATTGAAAACAAAAAAATTAGAATTGGTGGTATGGTTAAGGACAATTCTATAGTTATAAAATCAGAAAATATTAACTTTATAATAACTGATTTTAAAAATGAAATTAATGTTAGTTATGTGGGTTCTGTACCGAATTTGTTTGCAGAAGGAAAAGGAGTTGTTGCGGAAGGTTTTTTAAAAGATAGTAGTTTTTTAATTGCAGAAAAAATTTTAGCAAAACATGACGAAAATTATATGCCGCCAGAAGTAAAAGAAGCCTTGGAAGGTAAATAAATTGTTTTTTAGTCAATTAGGATTTTATTCTTTAATTATTGGTCTTGTATTTTCAATTATTTTGTTTCCAGTAGCTTACAGAGATTTATTTACTGATAGTAATTCAATCAGCTCAAATATTTTTAGTATTTCATTTCTTAAATTATTTTTTGTTTTATTAAGTTTTATTTGCTTAATAATTTCCTTTATTAACTCTGATTTTAGTAATGAAATTGTTTATAACAACTCTCATACAACAAAACCTCTGCTTTATAAGATTTCTGGCACATGGGGAAATCATGAAGGAAGTTTCTTATTATGTTTATTAATTTTAGTTTTTTTTATTTTTATTTTTTTAATAACTTCAAGGAAAGAGCCAAAAAAATATCGAATTATTACTTTATTATTTCAAGAAATTATTATTATTGGTTTTTTTTTATTTCTTTTAATAACTTCAAATCCATTTAATCATTTATTTCCTATTCCTAAAGAAGGACTTGGTTTAAATCCAATTCTTCAAGACCCAATATTAGTTATACATCCGCCTATTTTATATTTAGGTTATATTGGTTCATCTATTATTTTATCTTCATCAATTGCAGCAATAATTCAAAATCAAGTGAATAGCGAGTGGGCAAAGAATTTAAAAATCTGGGTTATTATTTCTTGGATTTTTTTAACAATTGGAATAGTTCTCGGTTCAATTTGGGCCTACTATGAATTAGGCTGGGGAGGATTTTGGTTTTGGGATCCAGTTGAAAATATTTCTTTAATGCCCTGGTTGTGTTTAACTGCTTTAGTCCATTCAGTAATTGTACTAGAAAAAAGATCTTTATTTGCAACATGGACTTTAATTTTATCTATTTCTAGCTTTACATTAAGCATGTGTGGAACGTTTTTAGTTCGATCTGGAATATTAAATTCAGTACACACTTTTGCTAATGATCCAAGCAGAGGAATTTTTATTTTATTTTTTTTATTTTTTTTAATTTTAATTTCATTGATTATTTTTTTCTTTTTTTATAAAGAAAAAAAAATTAAACAAAAAAACTTTTTATTTAGCAAAGAAACTTCAATTTTAATAAATAACTGGTTTATGATGTATTTTCTTTCGGTTGTCCTAATAGGAACGGTATATCCAATATTTTTAGAAGTAATAACAAATGAAAAAATTTCGGTTGGTGCACCTTTCTATAGTAAATTATTAATTCCATTTTTAATTCCATTTTTGTTTTTAATGTCTATTGGACCAAAAATGAAATGGATTCGCCAAAATGTTAAATTATTTAATGTAAAGTTAATATTATTATTTTTTTTATCTATTTTTCTTTCTTGCTTAATTTTATTTAAAACAGAATTAGATACATTATTTGTAAGTGTTTTAGTTATATTTTCTGTATATTTATTTTTTGTAACAATAAGAGATTTTTTTATAAATAATCAAATTAATTTTTCACAAAAAATATCTCACTTTGGTTTTAGCTTATTAATTTTAAGTATTATTATGAATGGAATTTTTTCAAGAGAAGTTATAACCAATATTGGAGTTGGCGAAAAATATGAATTTAATAATGGAACTATTTATTTTGAAAATATAAATACTTCCGAGAAAAAAAATTATACATCAATAGTTGGAATCTTTAGAATTAAAGAAAATAATAATAACGAAATATATCTTGAACCAGAATTGAGAATATTTAATCAACCCTTAATAGTTACTAGTGAGGCTGATATAAAAACAAATTTCATTGCTGATAAATTTTTGGTTATGAATTTTGTAAAAGGTAATGATTATTATAATATTAAATATCAAACAAAACCTTTTATGATTTGGATATGGTTATCTGCTGTTTTAATGTGTGTTGGGGCACTGATAAATTTTTTTAAAAGAAGATAGAATTATGAATAAAACTTTACCAATATCTATACTAATTTTTTTAGTATTTTGTTTTTTTGTTTTTTTAAAAGGATTAAGTAATACAAATAATTACATACCCAACGAAAGTTTAGGAAAAAAAATTTCATCTTTTAATGCAAAAAATTTTTTTAATAAACAGGAAACTAATTCAGATGAATTATTTATTGAAAAAAAAATTTACTTGTTAAATATTTGGGCATCTTGGTGTGTGCCGTGCAGAAATGAACATAAAATTCTCATGCAATTAAGTCAAAATGATTCAATAAAAATTATTGGATTAAATTATAAAGATAATTTAGACAATGCTAAAAAATTTATTAATGATATGGGTAATCCTTATTCTAAAATATTAAGAGATCAAGATGGAACTATTTCTATTGACCTTGGAGCGTATGGTGTACCCGAAACCTTGGTTATTGATAATAATAAAATAATATTAAAGAAATTTGTTGGACCTCTTAATAACCAATCGTTAAAAGAAATAAAATCATTAATTAGATGAACTTTTATAAAATTGTAACTGTAATAATATTTTTCTTTTTTTCACAAATTGTTAATGCTCAAGATTCAAATAGTAAATTAATTAATAAAATATCAAAAAATATTCGCTGTCTTGTTTGCCAAGGCCAGTCGATTTATGATTCACAATCTGATTTTGCTATAAGCCTAAAATTAATTATAAATAAAAAAATAGAAGAAAATTATACTGAAGAACAAATTTATGATTATCTTATAAACCAGTATGGGGAATGGATATTGTATGATCCAAAATTTAATAAAAACACCTTTTTTCTTTGGTTGTTACCAATTTTAGTATTTTTTGGAGGAGGTTGGATAATTTTCAAGAAAACTAAGTTTTTTAAGTTATAACTTTGTTTGATTTAAAAATAAGGTATATTCTTAAAGTTATGAAATTTATTAGGTCTATATTATTGATATTTTTGTTGTTGTTTTTCCCCCATCACTTAAAATCTGATGAGACGAAAAAATTGCCTAACGAGCATGAATATAATTTTTATTCTGGGTTGTTTGATTTTAGTGACAAAGGAAAGAAATCTACAATAATTGGTTTGCAACATCAAAATGAAAATCTTACTAGAGAAAGTTTTTTAGGAACTTTATCTCCGGTTACAGGAGCCATGGTTACCACTGACAATGCAGCTTATTTTTATACTGGTATTCAGGCACAATATAAAATTGGAAAAATTAATTTTACTCCAAGCTTTACCCCGGGTATTTACCAGCAAGGAAATGGAAAAGATTTAGGTCATCTAATTGAATTCAAAAGTGAAGTGCAGTTATCATTAAATTTATTTGATGATAGCCAGTTGGGAATGTCTTATAATCATATATCTAATGCAAGTTTAGGAGATAAGAATCCTGGGGCAAATAGTTACATGTTTAATTTTCTTCAAAAGTTTTAATATAATTTTATGAATTTAAAAAACTGCCATAATTTTGATGATTTTAGGGAATTAGCAAGAAGGAAGTTACCATCTCCCATATATAACTATATCGATGGTGGTGCAGATGACGAAGTAACTCTAAAAAGGAATACAGCAGCATTTAATGATTGTGACTTAATTCCAAATGTTTTGGCCGATGTTGGCAATATAGATATTTCTACAACAGTTTTAGGACAAAAAATTGATTTTCCACTTTTTCTTTCAGCAACAGCTATGCATCGTCTTTACCATCACGAAGGAGAAAGAGCTACTGCAAGAGCTGCAGAAAAAATGGGTACAATGTTTGGCATATCAACCATGGCAACTGTTAGTATTGAAGAAATAGGAGAATTGACTAAAGGTCCAAAGTTATTTCAACTTTATATTCATAAAGACAGAGGTTTAACAGATAATTTAATAGAAAGATGTAAGCAAGTTGGGTTCAATAGTATGTGCTTAACTGTTGATACTGTTGTAGCAGGCAATAGGGAAAGAGATCATAGAACTGGATTTACAACACCTCCAAAATTAACATTGGCAAGTTTATTAAGTTTTGCATTACATCCTGGTTGGACCTTAAACAATTTGCTGCATGAAAAATTTACTTTGGCAAATATCAATCATATGACCGAAGAAGGAAGTAAAATTGATAAGTCAGTTATAGATTATATTAATAACCAATTTGATCCATCGATGAATTGGAAGGATGCTGAATATTGTGTAAAAAAATGGAATGGTCCTTTTGCTTTAAAAGGCGTTATGTCAGTTGAAGATGCTAAACGAGCTATCGATATTGGTTGCACAGCAATAATGATTTCTAATCATGGAGGAAGACAGCTAGATGGCTCTAGAGCACCCTTCGATCAATTGGCTGAAATAGTGGATGCCGTTGGAGATAAAATAGAAGTAATTTTAGATGGAGGAGTTAGAAGAGGAACCCATGTTTTAAAAGCTTTAT
>MPMF02234831.1_pt1 | contig 20291 bp, 32 predicted proteins | sample 1617271 | NCBI WGS metagenome assembly MPMF02 (sample SAMN05944812, study PRJNA350692) | marine metagenome | biome: marine; feature: ODZ; material: water; isolation source: 120 m water sample prefiltered with 30 um filter, filtered on to 0.2 um... | place: Pacific Ocean | collected 2012-04-09... | reverse complement strand
CTGAACCGCGAACCGGCGTCCGCTGCCGTCCGCCAAGTTCTGACAGAGCAGGGCCTCCCGCATGTTGCTGAGGGTGGGCATCAGCTGAGCATGCAGGCATGCCCGCAGTTCATCGGGGTGATTGAGGTTGCCCAGCACCAGTACCGGCGCATCAATGCCCGCCTGACGAAGTTCGAGGCCTTCCTGCAGGGTTGCAACGCCAAGGCTGCTGGCTCCTCCCCTCAAGGCAGCCTGGGCAACTGTCAAGGCTCCATGGCCGTAGCCATCAGCCTTGACAACGGCCATCAGCCGGCAGCGTTCGTCTAGGAAGCGTCTCAGGCCCCTGGCATTGGCTTCGATGGCTGCTGCTGAAACTTCAATCCAGGCCCGCTGACGGGGGTCCGTCAGGCTTTGCTGCCGTAGGCAAGGATCCCATCCCTGCATCTCTTGCTGACTGTTCAGGCTTCCCATGGCTGCAGAGCAGGCATTGGCGAGGTGTCCCAAGTGCTTGGGGCTAGCATGCCGCTAAACCGGGTTGCTGGCATGGGCCAGGTTCTCGTACTCAATGCGTCCTATGAGCCGCTGAATATCACAACCTGGCGCAGAGCCATGGTGATGATGCTCAAAGGGAAGGCAGAAAGCCTCGAGCAGGATTCGACCCGCATGATCCGCAGGGACACCATGCTTCCCACGGTGATCCGCTTGCGTCAGTACGTGCGGGTCCCCTTCCGCCAGCTGCCCATGACCCGTCGCAATGTCTTTTATCGAGATGGTCACTGCTGTCAGTACTGCGGTTTGAACAACGACCAGTTGTCGATCGACCATGTGATTCCCCGTAGTCGCGGCGGAACCGATAACTGGGAGAACGTCACAACGGCTTGCCTGCGTTGCAACGTGCGCAAGGGAAACAGAACGCCGCTGGAGGCCGTGATGCCACTGCGCTCAACTCCCCGTCGTCCTCTGAGCAGCCTCAGCTTCGAGGCTTCCCGTCAGATTCATGCCGGGTATCACAGGGAATGGGCGAAATATGTGATCGGCAGCTGATCACTGCCTTGGCTTGAATTGACTTGGTTCAGTCCTGATCCTGATGGCTGAGTTCCTCCAGCTGCTGCCGTTGTTCCTCGGCGATGCAGGCACCGATCAGTTCATTCAGCTGTCCTTCAAGGACCGGCTCCAGGGAGAAATTACGGCCCAGTCTGTGGTCGGTGGTGCGGTTGTCCTTGTAGTTGTAGGTGCGGATCTTTTCGCTGCGGTCACCGGTGCCAACCTGAGCCTTGCGTGCTGAACTTTCGCGAGCATTGGCTTCGGCAACCTGGCGCTCCAGCAATTTGGCCCTGAGAATCTCCAGCGCCCGCTCCCGGTTCTGAAGCTGGGAGCGCTGCTGGGTGCAGAACACCCTGATCCCAGTGGGTTTATGCAGAAGATCCACGGCGGTTTCAACCTTGTTGACGTTCTGGCCGCCGGAACCGCCGGAGCGTGCCGTGCTGATGTCGAGATCCACGGGGTCGATCTCCACTTCAACGGGATCCGCTTCCGGCATCACCGCAACTGTTGCGGTGGATGTGTGCACCCGTCCCTGGGATTCGGTGGCCGGAACCCTTTGCACACGATGGACCCCTGCTTCGAACTTCAGCTGGCTGAACACGGCATCACCCTTCACGGAAAGGATCAGCTCCCGGAAGCCGCCAAGATCGGCTTCCGTGGCGCTGAGGGGTTGAACGTTCCAACCCACCCTCTGGCCAAAGCGCTCATACATGCGAGCCAGGTCACCAGCCCAGATGCAGGCTTCATCGCCACCGGCACCGGCACGAATTTCCAGCATCACGCTGCGTTGATCACGGGGATCCTTGGGCAGCAACGCAAGGGTCAACCGCCCGATCAGATCGGTGCTACGGCTCTCCAGCTGTTCAAGTTCTTCCTGGGCCAGGGATTCCATGGCTGCATCGCCACGGCTTTCTTTGAGCAGCTCCCTGGCCTGCTGCCATTCCGATTCAACCTGGCGCAGTTGTTCATAGTCGAGAACCAGTGGCTCAAGACGGGAACGCTCTCGGGCAATGGATTCAAGCTTTTTGGGGTTGGCTGCCACATCGGGATCAGCCAGCTGACGCTCAAGGCTATGAAAGCTGCTGGTGGCAGTTTCCAGGCGTGATTTGAGGGTTGAAGAGTCCATGACAATCAGCTCTGCAGACCGCGTGCGGCCTGCAGATTGTCAGTGTTATGGCTCTCAATCGGAAGCAGCTTCGTCGTTCTTGCCAGCATCAGACATGCCGTACTTGCGCATGAAGCGATCCACACGTCCCTCAGTATCGAGGATTTTCTGGGTGCCGGTGAAGAATGGATGGTTACCACTCCAGACATCAACATGAATTTCAGGCTGGGTGGAGCCTGTGGTCATCACCACCTCTCCATTGCAGATCACCTTGGCTTCTGGGTACCAGGTGGGATGAATATCGGGTTTTGGCATAGCGAGTCTGGGGGCAGAAGTGGCAGAAGAATGTCCAGCGGATCAACGCTTGGAGAATTGAGGTGCCTTGCGTGCTTTCTTGAGGCCGTACTTGCGACGTTCCTTGGCACGGGGGTCACGACTGAGATGCCCCTCCGTTTTGAGCGGCTTGCGATTGTCGAGTGAGAGCTCACACAGGGCTCTGGCGGCACCCTGTTTGATGGCGTCGGCCTGACCGGTCAGGCCACCGCCGCGCACATTGACGAGGATGTCGTATTCGGTGATCAGCCCGAGGGTTTGCAGGGGAGCCTTCACTGCTGCGATGTAGGCAGGATTGAAGTTGAGGTAGTGATCACCGGGACGTCCGTTGATGGTGATGGTCCCATTGCCGGGAATGAGGCGCACCCGGGCAACGGAGGTCTTGCGACGACCCGTTCCCCAGTAAACAACGCTGTTGGCGGAACTGGTCATAGCGCTGAAGCGGAGGAATTGAGCTTGAGAGCCTTGGGCTGTTGGGCGGCGTGGGGATGCTCGGCACCCCGATACACCTTCAGCTTGCGATACATCTGACGTCCGAGGGCGTTATGGGGAAGCATCCCTTTGATGGCTTTCTCGACGATCCGCTCGGGGATGCGGTCTTGAAGGGCCTCGAAGGTTTCAACTTTCATGCCACCTGGACGACCGGAGTGGCGGCGATAAAGCTTCTGATGGGATTTGTTGCCGCTGACGCGGATTTTTTCCGCATTGACAACAACCACGAAGTCACCTGTATCCAGGTGGGGCGTGAAGCTGGGATTGTTTTTGCCGCGCAGCACTGCAGCCACCTCGGTGGCGAGTCTGCCGAGGGTCTGATTCTCAGCATCCACCAGATACCACTGGCGTTCGATGGAATCGATGGAAGGGACGGGAGTCTTGTTCATCGCGCCGGCATGCCGGTTCTGAAATGCACCCTCACGAGGGACGGTGCTGGGCAATGAGCCGCAGCCCTTTGGGACAGGACTGAACGAAGCTCAACGATCAACTTTACACTTTCACAGACCTGATCCCTGTGGTTCGGATTCCCAAAGTCCGATGCTCCCAGCCATTGGCTCTGTGATCTGGGGGCCTGGCCTGGTATCCAGCCTGCATTCAGATGCAGGGCTCCGGTAGCTGCGGCGGATCCTTGGGTGAATCACTGGTGGCCAGTGAAAACAGGGGCTGAGAGTCTTGGCAGCCGCTGTCTGAGAAGATCTGCTCCCCATAACCGGCATGGAGCAGGCAGAGGCCCTTGGCAGGTGCTGCTTCCTTCACTTCAGCGCGTCGGCACTCTCGCCAGCGTTTCTCGAAGCTCTCAGGATGGAGTCGGTGCTCGCCGACGGCGACCAGCTGGGCCACCAGCAGCCTCACCATGCCGTAGAGGAAGCCGCTTGCCTGGATCTCAAGGCGCAGCAGGTCACCCTGTCGTTTCAGCTCAACTTGCTGAACGGTTGTCCTGGAATGGCTGCGTCGACTCCCTGCACGTTGAAAAGCAGCAAAGTCATGCAGGCCGACCAGCCCATCGAGTGCCTGGCCCATGCTGTTCTCATCGAGGCGGACCTGATAGCGATGCCAGCTCCAGGGATTGAGGAAAAGGTTGGGCAGACGGCCGTTGTAGATCGTGTAGCGATAGCGGCGATGGATGGCGGAGTGGCAGGCATGCCAGGTTGAGGACCGCTCCACGGCCTCTCGGATACGAATGCTTGCGGGTAGGCGCCCATTCAGCGCCGGTGCCCAGCGTTCGGCCGGTATCGGGCCGCAGCAATCGAAATGCACCACCTGACCTGAGGCATGCACACCTGCATCGGTGCGACCCGCCGCCACAGCATTGATGGGTCGCAGGGGATCAAGCTGGGCAATGGCGTCTTCCAGAACACTCTGGACACTGGTTCCCTGACGTTGCCTTTGCCAACCACAGAAATGGGAACCCTCGTACTGCAGGCAGAGGGCCATTCGCCTGGATGAGGTCACCGCATCGGATGAAGAAGAGGTTGTGCTGGCGCGTGGGGAAAGACTCTCCAGATGGTTAGCGCGTCTTTGAAGCTTCAGACCAGCTCGATGATGGCCATCTCGGCGTTGTCGCCCCGTCGCTTCACTGTTCTGATGATTCTGGTGTAACCACCATTGCGGTCGCCATAGCGATCCTGTGCTTTGTCGAACAGGGCATGGACCAGCTGCTTGTCATAGATGAAGCCGATGGCGCGGCGCCTGGAGGCCAGGCTGCCATCCTTGGCCAGCGTGATCATGCGTTCAGCTTCATCACGAAGAGCTTTTGCACGGGCTTTTGTTGTGGTGACCCGCCCTTCTTTGATCAGCTGTGTGGTCAGCCCGCGAAGCATGGCTTTCCGTTGATCAGCCGGACGACCCAGCTTGGGGACTCGACATTGGTGACGCATGGTTCTGAAACAGGCTGGGCGAAATGGGTGATCAGGCGCTGGTGCGGCTCTGGGGAATGGAAATGCCGATACGCTCGAGGGCTTCGATGACCTCGTCAGCAGATTTAGAACCGAAGTTCTTGATCTCGAGAAGGTCTTCGTAGCTGAAGCCCATCAGGTCGGAAACGGAATTCACCTGTGCTCTCTTGAGGCAGTTATAGGCCCTGACCGAAAGGTTGAGTTCCTCAAGGGGGATCTGGGCTTCCGCAGAGGGCTCCGGTTCGATGCCGGGCTCCTCCACCATGGTGACGGTGGCAAGAGGCTGGAACAACTCGATCAGTTGATTGGCCGCCTGTGCCAGGGCGTCATCCGGGGTGATGGAACCGTCGGTGATGATCTCCATCCGGAGTCTCTCACGGGCTGAACCCCCTTCGGCAACAGCGGTTTCATCAATGGTGAAGTTGACCCGCCGAATCGGCATGAATACGGCATCGATCTGCAGCAGATCGATGGAGCTCGCATCTTCCTTGTGACGGTCGACGGGGCGATAGCCAATGCCCCTCTCCACATGAACCTCAAGTTCAAGGCTGTGGTCTTCATGGACCGTGGCGATGGGTCTGTCTCCATCCACCACCTGCACCTGAGAGGAGAACTGCAGATCCTTGGCCTTGACCTGGGCTGGTCCAGCCACCACCAGGCGTCCGATCTCAAGTTCAGAGGTGCGGCTGTTGACAGACAGCTGTTTGCAGTTCAGCAGGATGTCGAGGACGTCCTCCCGCACTCCGGGCACGGTTGCATATTCGTGGTTGACACCGGCGATACGCACCGCTGTGACGGCACTGCCCTCAAGGCCGCCCATCAGCACGCGTCGTAAGGCATTGCCAAGGGTGGTTGCCTGGCCCCGTTCCAGGGGGCCAATCAGGAAAATGCCTGTTTGAGATCGGTCGTCGGCAACCTGATGCTCAATACGGTCAATCTGGTACTGCAGCACGGTTTGTTGCGGAAGAAGGAAACTGAAGTCAGGGGGGAGCGGATCAAACCCGCCGGCGCTTTGCACGACGGCATCCGTTATGGGGCAGAGGAGTCACATCCCTGATCAGAGTGATCTCCAGGCCGGCGACCTGCAGAGCTCTGATCGCGGTTTCACGGCCGGAGCCGGGACCTCTGACCAGAACTTCGATCTGCCGCATGCCTTGTTCCAGGGCTCGTCGTGCGGCTGCTTCTGCCGCGGTTTGGGCGGCAAAAGGGGTGCCTTTGCGGGCACCTTTGAAGCCACTTGCTCCAGCAGAGGACCAGGAGATGACTTCCCCGGCCGTGTCTGTGATCGAGACGATGGTGTTGTTGAAGGTGCTCTGGATGTGCGCAACTCCCTGGGGAACGTTGCGTTTGGCCTTCTTGGGACCTGACTTCTTGGTGGGTTTGGCCATGGGCTGGGGCCTTGAGTAGTGCGAATGGGATGGGGCTGCCGAAGCTGTTCAGATCGAAGCTGTTCAGACGGAAGCTGTTCAGACGGAAGCTTTACTTCTTCTTGCCGGCCACGGTCTTGCGTGCCCCACGTCGGGTGCGGGCATTGGTGCGTGTGCGCTGGCCGCGAACAGGCAGGCTCATCCGGTGGCGGCGACCTCGGACACAGCCGATGTCCTGGAGTCGCTTGAGTGCCATGCCTTCCTGGCGGCGCAAATCTCCTTCGATGGTGAAGGCCTCGGTGGCTGCGCGCAGTTTCTGCACATCGCCATCTTCAAGATCCTTGACCCGTATGTCTGGATTCACTCCAGACTTGGACAGGATGGCCTGTGCCCTTGTCAGGCCTATGCCATAGATGTAAGTGAGGGCAATCTCAACCCGCTTGTCACGGGGAATGTCGATGCCGGCAATCCTTGCCACTGAACAATCAATCGAGGGGAACGGAAGCCGCTTCAGGCGGCATGAGCAAAAGAGAGAACTGGCGCAGCGTTGATGGCCGCGGTGCTTGGTCTTGATCGGTGCTTGGCCTTGATCGGAATCCATGCACCCAGGCCGAGGCCTGATTCAACCTTGGCGCTGCTTGTGCTTGAGGGTTGTGCAGATCACCATGACACGGCCATGGCGACGAATCACCCGGCACTTCTCACACATTCTCTTAACCGAAGCTCGCACCTTCATGGGGTCGGGCTCTCCAATTTCCAAACGGCTAGTTTACCATAGGGGTCAACAAAGTGCTTTCTCTATGCGCGCTTTGATCTCCTCGATGGTCCCCTGGGCTTCCACTGCGGTGAGCATGCCCTTGTTGCGGTAGTAGTCAATCAGGGGTGCTGTTTTCTCTCGGTAGACCTCAAGGCGATTGCGGATCACAGCTTCGGTGTCATCGGCGCGGCCCCGGGACAGGAGCCTTGCAATCAGAACCTCATCATTGAGTTCGAGAAGCACCACGGCTTCAATCGGCTGGGAAATCTTGGCGAGCAGTAGTTCCAGGGCTTCCGCCTGGGGGACGGTCCGAGGGAATCCGTCGAGCAGCCAGCCGGCCCGTTGTTGATCGAGCTGGCCCTCAACAATCGCTAGAACGAGCTCATCGCTGACAAGCTCACCCTGATTCATCACCGCTTCGGCTTGCTTGCCAAGAGCGGAGCCGGCCTTAACCTCACTGCGAAGCAGATCTCCAGTGGACAGGTGGGCGAGGCCTTGGGCTGCACAGAGGTGCTCGGCCTGGGTTCCCTTACCAGCACCGGGGGGGCCGAGGAAGAGGAGACGTTGCTTCATGGATGGCAGGAGAAAGGGATGGTGGATTGCCTCTTCACTGGCGAACGAGACCCTCGTACCGCTGTGAGATCACGTAGGTCTGCACCTGCTTGGCGGTGTCAATCGCCACCCCGACCAGGATCAGCAGAGAGGTGGCACCAAGCCCCTGAAATGTCTGAACATTGGTGGCCCGTTCGACGGCGGCGGGGATGATTGCCACGGCACCTAGAAACAGGCCACCTAGCAGGGTCAGCCGATTTTGCACTCCAGAGAGGTAGGTGGCCGTTGCACTGCCTGGGCGAACACCGGGAATGGCCACCCCAGCACGTTTGAGATTGCTGGCGATGTCAACAGGATTGATGGTGAGAGAGGCGTAGAAATAGGCGAAGCCGAGAATCAGGGCAAAGAAAACCACGGCATAGGGCCAGGGGTTGGCAGCGCCTGGATTCAGAGCACTGGCCGTTCGGATCAGGAAGGGGTTCTTCGTGAAGTTGGCCACCGTGATCGGCAGGAAGATCAGCGCCGAAGCAAAGATGATCGGCATCACCCCGCCGGCATTCAGCTTCAGGGGGAGATAGCTCTGACGATTGGGAAGAATGCTGGCGCCGCCAACCTGACGTTTGGCACTGACGATCGGCAGACGGCGTGAGCCTTCCTGCACGAAGATGATGCCGACAATGGTCACCAGGAAGACCAGGACCAGGACCATGATTCCAACAACGTCGTTGCGGTCGCCGGTCTGGGCTTTCTCAATCGTTGAGCCGAGAGCCTGGGGCAGGGTTGCCACGATATTGAGGAAGATCACCAGGGATGCTCCCTGGCCGATCCCCCTTTCGGTGATCAATTCGCTGAACCACATCACGATCATTGAGCCGGTCACCAGTGCCAGGGAGGTCTGCACCACAAAAATGATGTCGCTCAGTCCCTCCACGGCGTACTGACGCAGGATCATGGCAAAGATCACGCTTTGAACCAGACCCCAGCCCAGAGCCACATAGCGGGTGATCTGAGCAATCTTGCGTCGACCGGCCTCCCCTTCATTCTTCTGAAGGTCTTCAAGCTGGGGGATGGCTGCGGTCAGCAGCTGCAGGATGATCGAGGCATTGATGAACGGCAGGATGCCGAGGGCGAAGATCCCCAGCGTTGAGATGCCACCGCCGGTGAAGATGTCGAGAAAGCCGATCAGCTGCCCGCCCTGCTGCAGGAAGGCCTGGAAGGCTTCGCGATCTATCCCAGGCATGGGGATATAGATGCCAAGACGGACCAGCAACAAAAGCCCGAGAGTGGTTAGCACCCGGCCGCGCAACTCTGGGTTGCGCACCAGCTGGGTGAGCACCTCAGCGGCACTTGGATTGCGTCCGCGACTGAGAAGCATGACCTGAAGACAATGGGGTTAGCTGATGCAGCGAAACCGCCCTTAGAGCAAGTGCCCAACAGACGGCTCAGATCTTGGACCTGCAGAGGATCGAATTGATCCCCTTAATTGATCCCCTTTCAGTCGAGGATTTCGCAGCTGCCCCCGGCCGCTTCAATCTTGCTGCGGGCCGAAGCGGTGAATGCAGCTGCCTGAACGGTGAGTTTCACCTTGAGCTCACCATTGCCAAGCAGCTTGAGGGGATGCTTGGGGCTGGTCACAACACCATCCTTGACCAGGGAGTCGAGATTGACGGTGCTGCCGCTCTTCAGATCATTGAGGGCAGAAACATTCAACACTGTGAACGATTTTGGGTTGACCAGTGGGAAATGCTTGAGTTTTGGAACCCTTCTGTAGAGGGGCATCTGGCCGCCTTCAAAACCAGGGCGTGTCGGTTTTCCGGAACGGGATTTCTGGCCACGCATGCCGAAACCGCAACTGGCGCCCTGGCCGGCGGCGATTCCCCGACCTTTGCGCAGTTTGCGGCGTCTTGCACCTTTGTTGGCTTTGAGTGATTCGAGTCGAAGTGATGTCATGGGAATCAGGAGTAGATCTGCTCGAGGGAGATCCCCCGTTCCTTGGCGGTCTCCTTATGGGTTCGGAGCCCGGTCAGGGCCACCATGGCAGCCCGGGCGTTGTTCAGGGGTGTTTTGCTGCCCAGTCTTTTGGCCAGCACGTTCTTGATGCCAGCCAGCTCAAGGACGGTGCGGATGGATCCGCCTGCAATTACACCAGTACCCGGAGCCGCTGGTCGGATCAGCACACTGGCGGCGCCATCACGCCCATTGGAGAGGGTCGGGATGGAGCTGTGACGGGTGAGTGGCACCTTGACAAGATGTTTTTTGCCATCGGCGACGCCCTTGCGGACCGCACCGATCACATCACCTGCCTTGCCGACACCAACGCCGACCTGGCCACGTTCGTTGCCGACAACAACGATGGCTCTGAAGCTCATTTTCTTGCCGCCTTTGACGGTCTTGGAAACGCGTCGGATCTGAACAACCCGCTCCTGCCACTCGGAATCACGTTCCTGTCCGCGACGGTCACCACGTCGGCCACCGCCTCGGCGGTCACGATCGCCGCCACCGCGGCCACCGCCTCCACCGCCGCCTCGGCGTTGTTCCTGCTGGCCTTCCGCCGCTGCAGGAACGTCTGCCGCTGCCGGGGTGTTGTTGGGATTGTTCTGGGTGTTGGGTTCGGTCATGGTGAGAGAAGGGATCAGAACTGAAGGCCCGCCTCCCGGGCGGCATCGGCGAGTGCTTTCACCCGACCGTGAAACAGGTTGCCGCCGCGATCGAAGACCACCTGCTGAATGCCCTTGGAGATGGCGCGCTTGGCGACCAGCTGACCAACGGCGGTGGAGGCATCACAGCTGCTGCCATCAGCCTTGAGGCTGGGGCGAAGCTCCTTGTCAATTGTGGAGGCAGCACAAAGTGTGCTCTGAGCCTCGTCATCAATGACCTGGGCGTAGATGTGATTGTTGGAACGGAACACAGCAAGTCGCGGACGATCTGCCGTGCCGGTGAGATGGCGGCGCAGGCGTCTGTGCCGCTTCTGGGTCTGCTGCTTTCGGGAAAGAGTCGACATGGTGGGTAATGGGGGGAGATGTCAGGCAGACCTTTATTTCTTGCCGGACTTGCCGGCTTTGCGTTGAATTCTTTCACCCTCGTATTTGATGCCCTTGCCCTTGTAGGGCTCGGGGGGGCGAATCGCACGGATCTTGGCCGCTTCATTGCCCACCAACTCTTTGTCACTGCCTGTGACCGTGACGTTGGTGTTGTTCTCAACCGCGAAGCTGATGCCTGCAGGCGGAACCACTTCGATGGTGTGGCTGTAGCCAGCACTCACCACAAGGTTCTTGCCCTTGACCTGGGCACGGGAGCCCACACCAACAATCTCGAGTTTCTTGGAGTAGCCCTTGCTCACGCCTTCCACCATGTTTGCCACGAGAGTCCGGCAGAGGCCGTGACGTTCCCTGGATTTGCGGTGTTGGCTTGTGGGGCTCACAACAATGGTGTTGTCGACCTGACTGATGCTGACGCCATCCGGAAGGGTGCGTTGGAGTTCCCCTTTAGGGCCTTTCACGGTCACGGAGAGACCGTTGAGGGTCACCGCCACCTTGTCCGGCACTGGGATTGGGTTTTTACCGATACGAGACATAGTTAATACTCCTGATCAGTAGACGTAGCAGAGAACTTCTCCGCCAACACCCTGTTTGCGGGCATCGCGGTCGCTCATCACACCTTTGGAGGTGGAGATGATCGCCACACCGAGGCCGCCAAGCACCTTGGGCAGGCCGCGGGTGTTCTTGTAGATGCGCAGACCAGGTTTGCTCACCCGTTGCATCGAGCGGATCGTGGGCTGACGGTGCTTGCCGCTGTATTTCAGCTCAAGCACCAGCTGCTTGTGGACACCTTCTCCGTCTTCACTGATTTCGGTGATGAAGCCCTCCTGCTGCAGCACTTTGGCAATGCTGCGAGACATCTTGGAGGCAGGGACGCGGGTTGTCTGGTGTCGCTTCTCACTCGCATTGCGGATGCGGTTGAGCATGTCGGAGATTGGATCGTGGTTGGCCATAGTGTTCTCCGAGGAGGGCTCAGTTGCTGCGGAACGGCATTCCCATCTCGCGGAGGAGGGCCCGGCCCTCTTCATCCGAACGGGCGCTGGTCACGATGGTGATGTCCATGCCCCTGATGGCGTCGATCTTGTCGTAGGAGATCTCGGGAAAGATGATCTGTTCCTTCACCCCGAGAGTGAAGTTCCCACGGCCGTCAAAACTTTTGGGACTCACACCCCTGAAGTCCCTGATTCTGGGCAGTGCCAGGTTGATCAGCCGCTCCAGGAAGGCATACATCCGTTCACCACGCAGGGTGGCAACGCAGCCGATCGGCATGCCCTGACGGATCTTGAATCCGGCGATCGCTTTCTTGGCCCGAGTCACAACAACCTTCTGGCCGGTGATGTTGGCCAGTTCTGTGATTGAGGCCTCAAGGGCCTTGGCGTTCTGGGCTGCCTCACCAAGCCCCCTGTTGACGGTGACCTTCACCACCTTGGGGACTTCGTGAATGTTGGAGAGACTCAGGTCCTTAAGCAATTTGGGCTGAATCGTCTCCCTGTAGCGCTGTTTGAGTGACATGACTTGGGTTCAGGGTTCTTCTGGTCGTGGTCAGAAGTGGATGGTCTGGACGGACAAAAGGGGTGGACGAAGGTTGGATGGTCGGGTTCCGCTGTTTGGGATGAACAGCGTCCGGTCAGTCGATGACCTCACCGGTTTTCTTGAGGCGGCGTTTCTTGCTGCCGTCCTTCTCAACGACCAGCTCGACGCGGCTGGCCACTTTTTTCTCCGTGGAATAGAGCATCACGTTGGATGCGTGGAGAGAGGCCTCCTCGGTGACGATTCGACCGCTCTCGCCCTCCTGTGTCGGTTTGACGTGGCGGGTGCGCACGTTGATGCCCTGCACCACCACCCGGTTTGTGTAGGGCAGGGTGCGCAGGACCTCGCCGGTTTTTCCCTTGTCCTTGCCGGTGATCACCTGGACGGTGTCGCCTTTGCGGATGCGCATCTTGATGCGCTGCGCAGGTTTGGCTTTGGGGGTTGCGATGGCCATGGTCAGATCACCTCCGGAGCGAGCGAAACGATTTTGGTGAAGTTGCGTTCGCGCAGCTCCCTTGCGACCGGTCCGAACACCCTGGTGCCCCGCGGGTTTTTATCCTCATTGATGATCACGGCGGCGTTGTCGTCAAAGCGGATGGAATTACCGGTGTTCCGCCGCAGGGTGGCTTTGGTGCGCACCACAACGGCCCTGACAACATCCGATTTCTTGACTCCCATGTTTGGCATGGCGTCTTTGACGGCGGCGACGATCACATCACCGACGTGGGCATAACGTCGGTTGGTGCCCAGAACACGGATGCACTGGATGCGCTTGGCGCCACTGTTATCGGCGACTGTGAGGAAGGTTTCCTGCTGGATCATGGGGATACCTCCTTGGCTTTGGGGCTTTTGCTGAGAACCTCAGCAATGGCCCAGCGCTTGGCGCGGCTTAGGGGGCGGGTCTCCGTGATGCGGACCCGGTCTCCGACGCGACAGGCGTTGTCTTCGTCGTGAGCCTTGTAGCGGGTGGTTCGGCTGACCGTCTTCTGGTAGATGGGATGGGGGAAGCGGTTCTCCACCGCAACAACCACCGTTTTGTCCATCTTGTCGCTGACGACGGTGCCGACCCTTTCCTTGAGTGCCATGGGTTCTAAGGGGGGAATCAGGAAGAGGTGGAGGAGCGATTTCGCTCCTTCTGCACCGTCAGCAGCTGGGCCAGCTTGATGCGGCTCTCCCTGAAGCGGTGTGTATTGGTCAGCTGGCGGGTGGCCTGCTGAAAACGCAGATCGAACATCTCCTTGCGGAGGTCGTTGATCTGTTCTGTGATGTCGGCGTCGGTGAGCTTGCGCACCTCGGCAGGGCTGGGGCGTGACATGGTCAGGACTCCACAGTGACGGCGGCTGCGCCGGCAGTGTCATTGCTGCCTGCGTCCTGTTCCTGGTCCTCAAGGGACAGGAACTTGGTTTTCAAAGGCAGCTTGTACTGAGCCAGTCGCATGGCTTCTTTGGCAATGGCTTCGGTGATCTCCTCACCGCCCATTTCAAAAAGAATCCGACCGGGCTTGACGACGGCCACCCAGAATTCAGGGTTGCCCTTGCCTGAGCCCATGCGGGTTTCAGCAGGGCGCATGGTGACGGGTTTGTCCGGAAAGATTCGAATCCAGATGTTGCCGCCCCGCTTGACATAGCGGGTCATGGCTCGACGGCTGGCTTCGATCTGACGGGATGTGACCCAGCCACATTCCTGGGCTTGCAGGGCAAACGATCCGAAGGCAATCGTGTTGCCTCGGGTTGCAACGCCGCGCATGCGGCCACGTTGCTGTTTGCGGAATTTGACGCGTTTTGGACTCAGCATGGTTCAGGTCTCCTGATCACCCCTCGTTGGAGCGGTCTTCGAACTGTTGGGGCCGGCGATTGCCCCGACGACGTGGGCTTGCGCCCACAGGTACTGGTGAGGCTTCATCGCCGAGAACTTCGCCCTTGAACACCCAGACCTTGATACCCAGCACCCCGTAGGTGGTGCGGGCAACTTTGGTGGCGTAATCAATGTCGGCGCGAAGGGTGTGCAGGGGTACCCGCCCTTCACGTGTCCACTCCGTGCGTGCGATTTCAGCACCGTTGAGGCGTCCTCCGACCTGAATCTTCAGGCCGAGCACACCCGCCCGCTGTGCCCGTTGCACGGCCATTCGGATCGTGCGGCGGAAGGCGACACGCTTCTCTAGCTGCTGGGCGATGTATTCAGCCAGCAGGAAGGCATCACCATCCACCCGCTCGACTTCCACGACATTGATCCGAACCTGACGGCTCTGATCACCGACTGTCTTCTGGATGCCGCTGCGCAGCTCCTCAATGCCGCTGCCCTGGCGGCCGACAAGAACACCTGGACGCGCTGTCTTGAGTTCAACCTCAAGCTGGTCGGCCTTGCGGGCGATGAGCACATCGCTGATGCCGGCAGATCCGTATTTCTTGTGAATGAACTTGCGGATGCGGTCGTCTTCCTGCAGAAGGGTTGGATAGCTCTTGCTGGGGGCATACCAGCGGGACCGGTGTTCCTGGGTGATCCCCAGGCGTAAGCCGGTTGGATGGATTTTGTGTCCCATCAGTTGGGGTCCTCGGGGGTCAGGAGTCGGTCTGGGCCGCCACAGCAATGCTGATGTGGCAGGTTTGCTTCTTGATCGCGAAGGCGCGGCCTTGGGCGCGGGGCCGGTAGCGCTTCATGGAGGGTCCCATATCGGCGCTGGCCGTTGTGATGATCAGAGAAGCCGGATCGAGACCGAGATTGTTCTCGGCATTCGCCACCGCAGACCTCAGCACCTTGGTGATTGGGCCGGTGGAGCGATAGGGCATGAACTCGAGCATGATCAGCGCATCGCGATAAGTTCGCCCGCGGATCTGATCGAGCACTCGGCGCACCTTGGAAACTGAGCCGCGGATGAAGCGACCGTGGGCCTTGGCGATGGAGGCAGTTGGAGATGAGTTGGTCATGATTTCAGCGGCCTCCTTTCTTGTCTTTGATGTGACCTTTGAAGGTGCGTGTGGGAGCGAATTCCCCCAGCTTGTGACCCACCATCTGCTCGGTGACGAAGACAGGGATGTGGGTTCTGCCGTTGTGAACGGCAATGGTGTGGCCGATCATCATCGGCAGAATCGTGGAAGCACGGGACCAGGTCTTGATCACGGACTTGTCATCGGCGGCATTTTGCTTTTCAACCTTGCGAAGCAGGCTGTCGGCAATGAAGGGGCCTTTTTTGAGTGAACGTCCCATGGCGGATTAAGCGAACGGCATAGCGGTGAGTGACATCAGGAATCCCGTCCGCCACGGCTCCGTTTGGAGGTGCGGCGACGTTTCCGGAGGACGAATCGGTTGCTGGGTTTGTTCCGCTTGCGGGTCTTTAAGCCAAGAGCGGGTTTACCCCAGGGCGTGACTGGGCCTGAACGACCAATCGGTGCTCGGCCTTCGCCACCACCATGGGGGTGGTCACAAGGATTCATCACACTGCCGCGAACCTGGGGGCGACGCCCCAGCCAGCGACGCCGACCAGCCTTGCCAAGACTCGTGTTGCGGACTTCAGAGTTGCCCACTTCACCGAGGGTGGCGTAGCACTCGCGACGCACGAGCCGCACCTCGGAAGAGGGCAGCTTCAGGGCCACGTAATCCCCCTCTTTGGCCATGACCTGGGCACTGGCTCCGGCGGTGCGTGCCATCTGGCCACCACGTCCGGCGTAGAGCTCGACGTTGTGAACACTGGCGCCCAGGGGAATGTTCGAAAGCGGCAGAGCATTGCCGGTCTCAATCGGGGAGTCAGGACCTGAAATCACCTGCTGACCAATGCTGATCCCAGCAGGGGCAAGGATGTATCGCTTTTCGCCATCGGTGTAGAACAGCAGGGCGATCCTGGCGTTGCGATGGGGGTCGTAGTGAATCGCAGCGACTTTGGCTGCTATGCCGTGCTTGTTACGGCGGAAGTCGATGACGCGATAGAGACGTTTGTGACCACCACCACGATGTCTGCAGGTGATGACCCCGCGATTGTTGCGACCCTTGCGACGGTGCTTGGCCACCACAAGGGAGCGCTCAGGCTTGCGGCCTGTGAGTTCACTGAAGTCCGTGACAACCCTTGTGCGGGTGCCAGGTGTGTAGGGACGGAAGGTACGAATTGCCATGACGTTTCAGACCCCTCAGGACTCAGGGAAAAGTTGGATCGAATTGCCCTCGGCCAGCCGCACCACAGCTTTTTTGACCTGGGCACGCTTACCCGCGAAGCGACCGACACGTCGGGAGCGCCTGGGAGGATTCATGGTGCTGATACCAATCACACGCACATCGAACATTTGCTCGACAGCGGCTTTGATATCCGGTTTTGCAGCGCGATGATCAACCTCAAAGGTGTACTGGTTGGCTTCCAGTGCACGGGTTGCTTTTTCAGTGATCAGGGGTCGGCGGATCACATCCGCCAACCGTTCGTTGAACCGCTCAGTCATCGCCGTAGACCTCCTGGATTGTTGCGAGAGCGTCTTCTCCCAGCACCAGGGACTTGGCGTGGAGCAGATCAAAAACGTTGAGTTGATCAGCTGAGATCAGCTTCACTTTCTCGAGATTGCGCATCGAGCGGCGAATGATCTCGGATGGTTTGGAGAGAATCACCAGCACCTTCGTGTCTGCGGCGATGCCGAGACGCTGAAGAGCATCTGTGATCTCCTTTGTCTTCGGGGCTTTCAGCTCTGAGCCGAAGTCCTTGACAACCACAAAATCCGCCACCCGTGCCATCAGGGCGGTGCGCAGTGCCAACCGTCTTTCCTTGCGATTCATCGCCAGGTTGTAGGAGCGGGGCTTGGGCCCGAAGATGATGCCGCCGCCAGGACGCAGGGGCGTACGGATCGAACCCTGACGGGCACGTCCTGTTCCCTTCTGCTTGTAGGGCTTGCGTCCACCACCGCGAACCTCGGCTCTGGTGAGGGTGCTGGCGGTGCCCTGGCGACTGTGGGCCTGTTGGCGCAGCACAGCCCTGTGCATCAGATCAAGGGCGGAGGTCTCCTTGGCCACGCTGAGATCAAGGCTTGCCTTGCCGGCCTCCTTGCCCTGCCAGTCGCGAATTACACAGCTAGCCATCACTTACCTCCCTTGGCAGGCTTGGAGCCAACCCGATTGGCGGGTCGGATGTTGAGCAGTGCCCCTGGTTTGCCAGGAACGGAGCCTTTGACCACAAGAAGATTGTGGTCTGCATCGACCTTCAGGATGGTGAGGCCTCTGGTGGTGGTTTTCTTGCCGCCATAGCGACCAGCCATCCGCTTGCCTGGATAGATCCGGCCCGGGGTTGTTCCTGCACCGGTGGAGCCTGGTTCGCGGTGGTTTTTCGAGCCGTGGCTCATCGGCCCCCGACTGAAACCATGCCGCTTCTGATAACCAGAGAAGCCGCGGCCCATGGTGTCACCACTGACGTCCACTTTCTGGCCAGCTGCAAAGTTGTCGACTGTGATCGCCCCACCGAGTTCGAGACCGTCCAGTGCATCCACGCGGTATTCCCGCAGGTGACGCAGAAGGTCTTCACCTGATTTGGCGAGATGTCCTTTTGAAGGCTGGTTGATCAGCTTGTCGCGTGTTTCGCCGAAACCGATCTGAACCGCGGCATAGCCATCGGTGTCACAGCTCTTGAGTTGGGTGATGCGACAGGGGCCCGCCTCGATCAGGGTGACCGGGACGGCTCTGCCTTGATCGTCGAAGAACTGGGACATGCCCAGTTTCTTCCCAAGGATGCCGATAGACATGGGAGAGAGGAACGCCAGCGTGAATAACAACCACCATCCGTTAAAGGCTGGTGGCAGAGAGAAGCGCTGATCTTTGGTGACGCAGACGTTGCCGGAACTTGTCAAAAGCCAGTGAAGGCTTTGAAAATTGACCGGTTGGGGCTAGCGAGCGAATCAGCTGGCTGGGACTTTGCCGACCGAAGGGGACGGAGAGTTTCCCGGCAGTCAATGGTTGTGCCATTGCTGCACTGGCCTGGGGATCCAGCGCAATCGCTGGACCTGTTTCGCGCTCTGGAGGCCCGGCTAGCGGACGGGCACAGATTGCGTAACAAACAAAGACCATACAACAAAGAGTTGCCCAACATCAATGCCCCCAGGGCTGCCAGACTGATGATGATTGGAGTTGAGGTCATGCCGCTGCTGCTCACCGGTCGGGGTTTCCGCCGTGACCTAGAAGAGTGTGGTTGTGTGGCCATGCATGTGCCCCTTGAGGGTGGGGCTGAGACCCGACTGCTCAGACGCTTGCGAGCAGCTGGCTATCGCACCCATCTGACCTCGGCTCGGGGACTTGGAGACCCGGAGATCTATCTGCTTCGCAAGCACGGTTTCCGGCCGCCCCACCTGGGCCATCAAAGTGTCGGCCGCGGAGCTGCTGTGGGCGAGGTTCAACAGGTGATGCCTCAGCTTTTCGACTTTGCTCTCGATGACTCCCCCGTGGTGCTCTGGTTGCTTGAAGGTCAGGTGTTGAGCAGATCTGAGTTGTTGACTCTCTGCGATCTCACCAACAGAGAGCCGCGCCTGCGCGTGGTGGTTGAAATGGGTGGGGCGCGAAGTCTGCGCTGGCAGCCGATGCGGGAACTTCTGAAGGCCTGAACTCAACCCTGTTGCTTGACACTCCCTGTCGGGGTGATCGTGGCGAGGTTGCCCTTGCCAGGGGCACCTGGGTCAAGCTGATCTGTGGAGCAAGCAACCAGGATCTACCTGCAGTGGCTGATCTCTGCGCTCTCTATGGGAGTGCAGGTGTTCACTGTGTTGATGTGGCGGCTGATCCGGCCGTTGTCGCTGCTGCACGGCAGGGGCTTGACTGGGCCGAGGAGCGCTATGGCCACCGCCCCTGGCTGATGGTCAGTGTCAGTGATGGTGCGGACGTGCATTTCCGCAAAGCCTGGTTTGATCCGGCTCGATGCCCTTGTGATTGTTCACGCCCTTGTGAACGGGTCTGCCCTGCTGATGCCATTGGCCGGGTTGGGGGGGTGCTGGCCCAGCGCTGCTATGGCTGTGGACGCTGTTTGCCGGCTTGCCCACTCGGTTTGATTGAAGCCCAGGATCAGAGGCTCGCGCAGCCAGAGTTGGCGTCTCTGCTGGCGGAGCTGCAGCCTGATGCTGTGGAGATTCACACGGCTCCAGGGCGGAGTGAGGCCTTTGGCCTCTTGGTGAAAAGCCTGATGGAGGTTCCCTTGTCCCTGGGCAGACTGGCGGTGAGCTGTGGCCTCGAGGGCCATGGACTCAACATTGACGATCTGGCCTGCGAACTTTGGCTTCGTCATCAGTGTCTGCGGCGCTATGGACTCCGGCCTCTCTGGCAGCTGGATGGTCGGCCGATGAGTGGTGACGTTGGTGCCGGCACGGCGCGCGCTGCGGTGACCCTCTGGCGGCAGGTTCGCCCCATGGCACCCCCAGGCCCGCTTCAACTTGCCGGTGGAACCAATGCCCATACCATTGCACTGCTCCCGGAGGAGCATGGACCGGCAGGCGTCGCCTTCGGGGGAATGGCACGACGGATGATCAAGCCCTGGTTGCTGGAGGCAGAAGCGCGACAGGTGAGTCTCAGGCACTGGTCAAGCGGTTGGCTGCAAGCCCTCGCCAGGGCCCAGGCCCTGGTTGACCCATGGCTGTGTCGTTGACAAATGGCTGTGTCGTTGACAAATGGCTGTGTCGTTGACAAATGGCTGTGTCGTTGACCCAGGGCTGTTTTATTGGCCATGCCTGTTTTTTGGCCCATGCCTCAACCCTGCTGGCGCTTGAACCTTGTTGGCCCCTAACCCTCCTGGCTGCTCAAGCCTGCTAGAAGGCTTCTAGTGGCTCCCTCGCTCCATGGCGGATGCAGTGAAGGTCATGCCGCCCGAGCGGATCACCGACGATCTGGATCGACTGCTCCAATTGTTGCCCGATGACGTTCAGCGGGCGCTTGCTGCTGAGGAATGCCGCAGGGAGCTGCTTGAAGTGGTTCTTGATCTGGGCAGGGTGCCTGAAGCGAGATATCCCGGGCGAGCCATGGCTCTGGGAGAGGCCCATCTGACCCGACAGGATCTGCAGGCCACTGTTGATCGTCTCGGGCAGTTCGGTGCTGACAACCGGGCCGGTATCGAGAGGACCCTGCATCGCATCAGTGCGATTCGCAATCGTCAGGGAGACGTGGTTGGACTCACCTGCAGGGTTGGACGTGCTGTGTTCGGAACCGTGGTGATGGTTCGTGATCTGCTGGACAGCGGCCAGTCGTTGCTGCTGATGG
>MPMF02185896.1_pt1 | contig 20332 bp, 10 predicted proteins | sample 1617271 | NCBI WGS metagenome assembly MPMF02 (sample SAMN05944812, study PRJNA350692) | marine metagenome | biome: marine; feature: ODZ; material: water; isolation source: 120 m water sample prefiltered with 30 um filter, filtered on to 0.2 um... | place: Pacific Ocean | collected 2012-04-09... | reverse complement strand
CTCGGCTTGCTGCCCAAGATGCAAACTGGAAGTGGGCACCGAAAATGTCAAAAGGAATTTCTATGAAGTCGTCTGCAAAGATATCTGTATTCCCAAAGTCACCTTCCCCTGGCAGAAACCCCGCTGCGATAGCTGCAACGGGGGATGCGCCTCGGGATGCTGCGAGTGTCCGGTCCCCTGCAAAGGAGCCCGCGTCCGGACGATCAAGGTCCTGAAAAAATACCAGTACGAGTGTGAGCGGTGCAAGTACAAGTGGACCCCCGAGTACCCTTGCAGTTGCTGTCGCTGCACCGAGAACGAGGAGGTCGCTTCCGAGCGGGCAAACTCCGCCAAGGGGTCCGTACCGCCGGTCCCCCCCGGTGACTACACCACCCGGGCTCACGATATGCCCGAATCGCTACGGCTACGTCCATGAGTTGAGAAATAGGACGCAACCGACCAAACGCAGCCTGATCCAAGCGAAACCGGGCGAACGGCATACTCCGCCGTTCGCCCGGTTTTATTTGATTTGCGATTTTTAGTGTACTATTTTCCTTCTTTGTGCTCGTGATCGTGATCGTGCGCTAGCTTGCAGCATGCAGGTGCACCTTTATGGAGATCGCATTTCGCGCACTTTGCGGCGCCCGCCTTGCAGCAAGTCTCAGAGCCAGCGATTTGACCGCAACTGCCACAAATGGCTTTTGCATTGGGATCGGTTATGTTGATCTCAACGCAACACAGCGCAGAACCCTTGACGCGACCGCAGCCATCGCATCGAGCGGCGTCGGCACTACAGGTGTGCGTTTTGGCCTTTGCAAAAGCTTCTCCACAGGCGAGGCAGAGCTTCTTGCCGGCAAAGGGTGAAGTGATTGCTGTTAGTGTGATCGGTCGATCAGCGGGGCCTGTGCTTGATGTGTTTCCCGTACAGCCGAATGCGAGAACCACCACCGCGCCGAGTAAAAGAAAATGCGTCACAAACCTGTTCATTGAGCTAACTCCCTATAAGCAAAGTAATGAAAAAATAGATTTGCCCCAATCCGATGATTCCCGTTGTTGATCTCTATCCGTCTGCGAGCAATTCATTGAGCCGTTTTTTCAAACGCTCGATTTGCAGCGGATCGTGGGCCAAGAAAGAATCGTGTATCATGCCTTGGCGATCGACCAGTACCAGATGCGTACTGTGGGTCTTCGGTGCAATCGGCAACTCAAACGCGACACTCCCAATCTTCAGGATTTTCTCCAGACTTCCAGTCAAGAAAATCCAGCGGCGAGAATCTGCCTGAAAACTATCTGAGTAGATCTTGAGCAATTCCGGCGTGTCCGTCTCGGGGTCGCAGGTAATGCTCACGAAGCGCACATCCTCATCTTCAAACTCCTGCTGCAGCTTGGCAATCTCCTCATTCATCTTCAGGCAACCCGAAGGGCAGCTTGTGAAGAAAAAACTAGCCACCCAGACCTGATTTTGGAGACTCTCGAAATCGAACGTTTCGCCATTGGTGCGCGTCAGAGAAAGCCCGTCTAACTTTGGCGACCTTGGCACAGGTACCCCTGCCCCGCCATCTGCAGGCAGGACCGTCAGGTCGGCCGCCATTTTGTCATGGACCTCCTTGTCGCCACACATGATGGTGCAAAAGAATTTGAACGTTCCCACCTTGTCGGCATTGATCCATACGCTGGTGACATCACCCGGCTTGATCACCTTATCAATAACCCCGAAGGCCGGCATGGCGAATCCGTGATGGACATCGGCGCTGATGAGCCGAAACACCACGCGATCCCCTTGATGAACCTTGAGTTGGCCGTTTTCGAGCTTGTCGAATCCAGGCTGCCAATAATTCCAGCCATTGATTCGTTTGAGCGTGATTCCCTTATCGCCGCTCCAGTAAATGGTGAAAACCTTGGTGCCTTCCGGATAGCGCGACTCGCTATACCATCCGTCGTAAAGCCAGGCCACCAGGGGAACGCCAATAAACGTCGCGATGACCGCAGGAAAGGCCAGTTTGATTATGAGGTTGTTAAACATCATTCACCTTAGGCGATTGAGGCCTTACGCTGTGAAAAAGACAAGAAACACGGCAGTCAGGGCACACAAGTAGAGCGTTACGGGGGCGAAACTCTGTAGCGCCGCTTTCCGCTCCTTGTAGAGGTCTCGGGCAACGGCATACCCTTTCACGATGGCGTAGATCAGACCGATCATCATGATGATTGTCTGAAGATACGGAACAATATCGGGCAGGATCGGTGTCCAGGGAACCTCGGCAGTCCCCAACAGATTCCAGCCCCAGCCAAAGGGATCGGAGACGACCTGCACGACGTAGGAGCCGTTCACCATCATCAGGGGGAAGCTGAAGGCGATCCAGGCAAGCAGTCCCAGGGGCACCAACGTATAGGCATAGCCGACAAAGAGTTTTTTGAGTGGTACCTTTTCATCCCCTGCCAGGAGACGGCCTATCCAGACCGCGACCAAATGGACGAGAGGAAGAGCGACCAAACAGGCGAGAGAAATGGTAGCCGCATAGGCAAGAAATCCGGTAATATTGCCTCCCCAGGTAGCGCCGGCGGTCAGGAACGTCACGTTCGCCAGATCCTTGACCTCTCCGTAGGGGCCTAGCAGCGTGATCGAGTAGACCATCGCCAGAACGGTCATGATGAATGCCTTCCAGGCCTCGTCATAACCCTTCAGATGGATGTCGCTGCCAAAGGGCCGACTGAACAGGGAGATATTGTCGTTGGGACAACTCTTAACGCATTCCATACAGAGGCCGCAGTAGTTGTTGCGGTCGAGTTTTCCCATGTAGATACCCCAAGGGCATGCCCAGCCATCCTCACCGCCGGTCAGGCAGGATTTGGTCTTGCACTTGAGACACTCATCGGTATCGACCGTCCGCAATTCGACCTTAGCGGCCATCGAGAAGAGGCTAAGAAAACCACTAATAGGACAAAGGTAATTGCAAAAAGTCCGCAACCGCCAAATCATCGCGAAGACGGTCGCGCAGAGAATCATGACCACAAAGACGATAACGCTGGCCATCGGCCGCGTCACCAACAGGGCACTGAAGAGGGCCAGTATCAGGAAGCCAATGTTCTGCATCCAGATATTGCGGAGCTTTTTCGGCCAGGCCCTGGTGCCGCCGTGAAATTCGTTTTTAAGCGCGCCGGTCTTGCCGGTTCTCACGCGAACCAGTTCTCTCCGCTGGATCCAGTCCCCGAAAAAGGGAAGCGGACAGACCGCACACCAGATGCGCGAACCGAAGGGAACCAAAAACACGATCAGGGCGAACCACCACAGGATCCAGACGATCATGATAAGCAGGTTCTGGTTTCCTACGGGATGGCCAAAGATTCCCGTTGCAAAAAACAGATAAAAGACCAGCACATTCGGCAGAACGACCAGGAACTGAAAACTCCGCATTTTCACCAACCGCTTGAGTAACGGAATCTTCTCGAAAAGGTCGATCCCCCGTCGCGGTGTCTCTGCCGGAGTACTCGCTGATTCGGATTTGGTGGTCGCTTTTGTCGGCTCGGATGCTTTGCCGTCCGCCAACGCCCCCTCTTTCTCCCCGCGAGCCGCCGCGAGCATATCGCCAACGCTCATCTTCGGAGAAGAGGATGGGGGATTCGTGGCTCGCTCGTCGCCTCCATCGGCAACGGGAGTGGATTCATTGGTATCGCTCATTCCGATCCTCCAATCCCCTCGAGCCGCCGCTCGATCCACGTCATGTGACCGTTTTCAAATTCAGCCAACTGCCGATAGAGTTCTCTCATTTCCGGATCGACAGTCGACGAGCATGCATCCCAGTAGAAAGATTCTGCCTGGTACTCGACCGCCAGAACGATTTGCAGCGCCCGCCGGAGGTTCATGGCATTGAATACAAATTGTTCGCCATCATCGAGTTCAAAGGCTTCGATCACATTGGGTACATCTTCTTCAGAGACTTTTTGCGGAACCCCTCCGAATCGTCTCTCATATGTCGCCTCGAGCTGTCCTTTGTGCTCATCTTCCTCATCCGCCATCTCGGCAAAGAGTTTAGCTACGTCCGGCGTGTAGTCGGCGAATAACTCGGCAAAGGTCCGCAATCGAGTTCCGTTGGAGGCCTCGACATCGATCGCCAACATCAAAACCTCTTCGGGTGTCAGTTCGCTGAAGTTCATGCGAGACATGCTATTGCTCCTTTTTGTTCGCGACGTAGATGAACGTCGCGAGTCCCAATCCAAAACAGAGGCCGATGGAACTGGGAAAAAGGTAGTTCGGACTCACAATGAGATTGCCAATCATGAACGGATGGAAGACGCCGCACGTATGGGAGCAGCGGTAGGAAAACCTCCCAGGCTTGTTCGCAACAAAGCTGAACCGCGTGTCCTCACCAGGGCGGACCTCTTCGTCAAGATCGTAACCGTCGAGGTAGAAACCGTGGAGCACATCTTGGCTCTTGAGCGTGATTGTCACGCGATCTCCTCGGTTCACGTTAATAATCGGCGGATCGTAAGCAAATTGGCGGGCCGTGATATGGATCTCTCGTTCGGCAGCCCCGCCACTGTGGTGGGCGACGGCAATGCCGACCCCAGCGGCGATGGTAGGAATCAGCAGGATGATCCCGATCCATCTCCATGAGATGTTCCGGGACATGTTGAAGACGCCGGCTCCGGCAACGACGGCTCCACAAAAACCGACGAGGAACCAAACCCAAACGGGCGAGTTGGCCGGTCCGTGATCGGTCGTTTCCACCACTCCCGACATCTCCAATCCGGTCAGTGCCCCTTCACCACTCGTAGCGAACCCGGAAAGTGCTTTGATGTATGCGACCATCGCGGCGAGATCGCCCGGCGGAAGATGTTTGAACCGATCGGGCATTTTGTCGCCGGGATAGGGCCTGCCGGTCTCGACATCCATCACGACCACGGCGGCCGGATTGGTGATCGCCTCGAGCAGATACTCGTCGTTCACCTCGACCTTGCTGTGGTCGCTCAGTTCGACCATGGAACCGTAGAAGGGCCCCCCCTCGGGCGAAACGGCCAAATCGGGCGCTTTCGTTTCAGTTGCTCCACCACCACTCGGGCCGCCCACTCCACGGACAGTGTGACACGTCTGGCAACCGAGACCACGGAACAACTTCATTCCACGAACCGCCTCCACATCCTCGGCAGTTGCAGATGCCGCGCAGAGGGCAACTGTGAAGAGAGCCGCAAAGCGGATGAGTTGCCTGTGAGCAAGCATGGGTATCCTTCGGTATCGTGCTGTGCTGCTTCAAACGCGCAACAAGTGCCCGCCCTAAATATGGCTGTTCTTACGTATTGGCATCAGCACCGTCGCTTTCCCCGACCAAATCCCGACGTCCGAAACTCATCTGCCCAAACGAGTTTTTGTAGGGTGATTCGCCGGTCTTCTCGACTTTGCCGACACCCAACTTATAGCGATAGTTATCGCTAAGCGGGTCGGGAACTCGTGGAGCGAGGCTGTTGGCCGGTTCCTTGGTATCGAGGTTGAACATGAAAGAGACACCCTTCTTGACGGCAGGTGTCACCATCGCGACAGCCGTAACGCTGCCGCTGGCAAGTTTGATGTGACCTTCCTCCATCAGCGTGGTGAAGGAAAGATCGCCGTCAGGTTTACCGGCACCTCGAACACCTTGAAAACTACTGACCTGCACCGGTACTCGGTCGCTGTAGACTCGCAACTCGTCGCCACTCTCGATCCCTCGCGCCTTGGCGTCATCGGGATGGATCTCGAGGAAGTTCGCCGGCCACCGATCGATGATGTAAGGCCGGCGTTCGATATCGTCGAAGCCAGACTGCCAAATTTCATTGACACGACCGTTGGTGACCCAGAGTTCACCATCCTCCTCCTTGGGACGCTGCCACTCGTAAAAGTCTGCGAAAAGACTCCACGGCGACTTCTGAATGTTGATCTTGCCGCTTTGTGTATTGAAAGCAGACATGATCTTGGAGTGGATCGTCGGTCCTTGCGGCCCGGTATCGGGTAGTTGCACGGTGGCATCGTGCAGTCGCTTGGTGCCGATCAGTTCACCATCCTGGTAGCGAATCGGTCCCTGAATCCCATGTGTGCCATAGGCGCGCAATAGATCGTGCGACTTGACTCCCTTGTTTTTGGCGAGCCAGACCAGCGGGAGGTAGTCCTTGCGGCTACCCCGCGTAAAGCGGGCCGCCTCTTCAAAGACATCATTCGATTCTTTCCAGTCAAAGCCGTCAAAGCCCATTGCCTTGGCGAACATCGCCACGATCTGCCAGTCGGGCTTGGACTCTCCGGGTGGATCGTAAAACTTTGAATAAAGCCGCAGTCGCCGTTCACCATTGGCTCGGGCAAAGTCGGCTTCTCCCCACGTGGCCGCCGGCAAAACGATGTCCGCGATAATGGAGCCGATCGGTTTCCGCAGATAGATATCTTGGTGAACCAGCATCATGCCGCCACTGTCGACCCGCTTTTTAAATGTCTCAATCGCCGCGTCTTTGTCCGTGCTGGTCAACTGATGCGGATTATCCCTGGTAAACTTTTCCAGGGTATTTGCCAAAAATTGCGAACCGGTCATGGCCGTGGTCCAGGTGCAGCCAACAACGTAGGCAAAGCGGACATGGCCTGCTTCGACCCAGCGGTCGAGGTCCAACGGTTTGCGGCGTCGGCCGGGATACTTTTCCGGAGATTTGGCAATGTTGTAGAGGCCACCCGTAATCCCGCCACGCTGGTGACCGCCCAGACGAGCGAGCATCTGGCCAGGCCGGTTGCCGGCACCGCAACAGACTGCGAGCATGCCGAGCGACGCGGTGTTGAGGTAATTGTTCGACCAGTAGTTGCCCTTCTCCATACCGAGCGTCGTCTTCGGTCGCGTGCCATCGGGACGCGGCCGGGCCATCATTTCGGCAGCCTTGACGATTTTCTCTCTGGCCACACCGGTGATTCGCTCCGCCTCATCGAGTTCCGCTTCTTTCTGACTGAGAAGCCACTCTCGATACTGGCTGAAATCATTCCCCTGGAGTTTGCCCCAGGTGGTCCGCCACTGCCAACCGGTGTCGCGGATACCACGACCGAAGCCGCTATCCTGCTCCCACTTGCTGGCGGTGAACTTTTCGATCCATTCCTTGTCTTCCCAACCGTTTTCCAGGATGACCCGAATGATCGCCATGTGCAAAACGGTGTCCGTGCCGGGAATAAGGTCCAGGTACAACCCGCCCCTCGACTCGGCAAAGGCGACGCCGGTCGTCTTGCGCGGCAACGCATAGATCAGTTTTGTCCCTCGTTCCTCGACCCCTTTCATGATCCAGGACTGAAAGAGGACCGTCTTGGTCTCGTAGGGATCGGTTCCTGAAATAAACAGGGTATCGGCCAAAGAGAAATCCTCGTAGGCCGCTGCAAAGTTATCGTATCCCATGTCCCGCCACCCCGGCGTGTCTTCAGCGTTGGACGGGTTGTCGTGGAACGCGAAGGCTAACGTTTCGATGTGGCGAAACGCCAGCTTGGTCAGCGCGTAGGTGTTCTCAAAATATTGGTAGGAAAACTGTTTCTGTGCCCATGCGTTCTCGCCATAATTTTCGAGTACGTATTTGGACACTTCCGCCATGATTTCAATAGCATCTTCCCAGGATGTCCGAACCAGTTTGTCACCAACGCGGATTTGCGGGTATTGCAAGCGATCTTTGGTGAGCGTGTTGGGGTTGTAGCACTTCTGGGCGATGCAGCCGCCCCGGATGCTGTGCGTGCCGCCAACGTTCACCACTTTGCTTTCGGCGTCCGGAATGACGATGACATGGTGCTCTTTACCATCCACCAGAACAATATTGTGCATGTTGGGGCTGATCCACTTGCCCGAACTGGCGGGTACCGGATAGTCCGCCCCAAGGGCATTTTCGCTCGCCTTCGGACCACCTTCCTTGCCGACCGGCCAGCGGTAGACTTTGTAGCCGCAGGCCACGACGCAGTAATCGCAGCAGGTCGTGAACACCTCTGCATCGGGCGGAGGCAATGGAACCTTGGACTGTGGTACGTACTCTGCTTGGGGCATCTCAATATTCTCCTTTTACCGGTGGCAGGCTGACTGTCCCGCGGGCTGGCGATTTTACCTTCGTTTCGTTCTGGATCCTAAATGACCGGGGGCAACTCAGCGTTATTGCATTTCCCGTAAATCAAGCCGAGGATTCCGGTCGCGTAGATATCATTGCCATCCACTTCGAGCACCAACTGCGGCAGGCTTTGAGTGGCATGGCCGGCGACCACCATCCCGTGACGTCTGAGGTCGAAGGTAGTCAGATGCAACGGACAGGGACCGAGGATCTTGTAATCCTTCATATATGTCTTCTCTGTTTTGCTTAGATCGCCGCCGACGTGCGTACACAATGTGTTGAAGGCGACAATATCGGAGTCAGGTCCAACACCTCCACTCGCCTCCTCGCCGAGTTTGACGATGAAATTGAGCGAGTTCAGGTCGGTGGCATCGAACGGATAAAAGATCGGCACCGGAGTATCGACTTTGAGGTCACTGAGAGTCGCAACCTTCTTACGCTCGAACTCGGCCACCTCAGCAAGCAACTCCTCACCGATTCCAGTCTTTGAAAACTGGGAAGCAAGGAAAAGCGTCGTCACGGTTGCCCCACCGGAGGCGAGAAGAAACCGCCTTCGCGAGAGGCAAGGGCGATCCGTTGGCGCGGCATGAACTTCTTGCATCGGACTATTCCTCATATTCTTTGGTTTTGCGTTCTTTGGTTTTGCGTTCTTTGGTTTTGTAGAGGCAGGCCAACACCCGCCCAACAGATCATTATTTCGACGTTGTCTGAAAATTAAGACCGGGAGGTTTGGACAGATACACAGTCACTAGTAACGTCTGATCCGCGGTCACCCCCTTGGAAGTTGTCGACCGGATGGTAATGGTGATCGGCAACTCTCTGCCGACCTTCAATGACTCAGCGGGCGGTTGGGCGTTGTGCCAAGTCACGCGACCGGTTGCTGGATCGATCGACATCCCCTCAGGGCCATCTACCAACGACCACGTGACTTTTTCGGGTACTTTCCTTTGCTCGACATCCGCTTCCATGTTGACGACGGGAATCGGGTTGCCAATGTAGGTCTCGCCTCGATAGACGAAGGCCATCGGATCGGGAAGTTTCGGCGGTGTCTGCTCAGATCCCCAAGATGTGAGATCGCCAACCTCCTCACCCGAGAGACTCCTGAGAAAATCAACGAGATCCGCCTTCTCCTTGTCGGTCAAGTTGAGCTTCTCCATCCGCTTCGATTTGTTGTCGATGCCGAAGGTGTACTCGGTCCAATTCTCTCTACCTCCATCGTTGTAAAAATCAACGACCTCTTCGAGCGTGTCGAAGACACCGTTATGCATGTACGGAGGCGTATATTCGAGGTACCGCAGCGGCTGTGTGCGGAACTTTCCAATATCCTCCTTGCGCTTACTGACGAAGTAGAGACCGAGGTCATGTTTCCCATTGCGATATGCGTCCTCGGTTGATCCTTTACTGAAGTACTGGAAGCGATGTGTGATCTGCTGGATCGGATCTTTCAGAAAACTCTCTTGCTGCGGGATGCCAAGATTGTGGTACTTCTGGTCGGTGAACATCGGGCCATTGTGACACTTGATGCATTTCGCCTTTCCCTGGAACAGTGCGAGTCCCCGAACCTGCGAATCATTTAAGGCACTCTTATCACCCATCATGTAGCGGTCAAACGGCGTGTCGGGCTGGATCAACGTCCGTTCAAAAGCGCCAATCGCACGCCAGGCATCGTCGAGCAGCGGGATCCTGGTGCCGAAGATCTCTTTGAACATCCGCACATAATCCGGGCACTGCCGAATCCGCTCCTCCATCATGTCTGTCTTGCCATTGCCACTGAGTCCGGTGTTTGCACTTTTCCCCTGCGGTTCGAGCGCCTTGGCGGACCCGGCCCAAAACAGCTTCCACATGTAGGCGGAGTTCATTGCCGTATGGGAATTGCGCCAATGGGACGTTCCCGGATAACCGCGACTGATGGCTGAGTTCAATCCCCAGCCCTGATCCGGAGCGTGGCAGGTCGAACAGGCAACGCTATTGTCGCCAGAGAGCCTCGCATCGAAGAACAGAAGCATCCCAAGTTGGACTTTGGGATCGTCTTTTCTCGGAAAGCCAATGTCGTTGTAGGGCGTGGCCGGGTCATCTTCCGTGTAGAGCAATTGCTTGTTATCGGCCGGAATCGGAGGCGGTGGTAGCGGCTGAAGTGCCGGGAAGTTCTCGCCATCGAGTGTGACAAATCCCCCGTCGCTACGACGCTCATGTGCGATTTCTGAAAGGCATTCACACCAGTTGGACTCCGACGCTGCAAGGACCGGGTCGACGCCGAGTTTTAAGAGCAGTTGCTGGACGGGAATGTCGGCCGTTGGCCCGGGCGGTGTGAGTCCCACCAGTTGCCGCATCGCCACCCGGATGCGATTGAGCTGCTGCGAATGCTGGCCATCGGTCGAAAGCTGGATCGCCTCAACGGTCGTTTCGAGACTTTTCATCAGTTTCTCTTGCTCGGTGCGCAACTCGCGGATCGCGCCTTGGATCTCGGGCAAGACATCGGTATCGACTTCGATAAGGCGCTTTTTTGCTTTTTGCAGGAGTTCCTGGTTCTTTATCAGTTTCTGAAGATACTGTGATGCCGCTTCCGTTTGAGCGACTTCGAACTCGTTCGCCGCAAGCTTCGGAGCGGAACTCGCAAAAGCTACGACCAAAAAGGCGCCGAAGACGATCGGAAAATAATTCCGCCAATAGGCCAACATAGTATTCTCCTTATAGCTCTCAAAAAACTGTTTTTGTTAGTAGGACTCGTTGCCCACTCATCCCACGTCCTAGGTTCAATTGTGTCTATTCTGTATTTAATTACGTTTCGTATACCAATCCGAAATGACCCCGTACTCAGGAAGATCCTTTTGCGCAAACTGAATATTGATTTCGTCTCCACTGAGACTCTTGAGAAACGCGACCAACGCGGCCTTTTCTTCGTCGTTAAGGCCTAACGGTTTGATCAATGGATCCTTGTTATCCAAAACACTCTGGCCACCACCTTCGTTGTAAAAATCGACTACCGACTCGAGCGTCGGCAACATGCCATTGTGCATGTACGGGGCAGTGCGGGAGACCTCCCGGAGTGTCGGAGTGATGAACTGGCCAAAATTCTTATAGAGCTTCGTCACGGAGAAGTTGCCGGGATCGTTTCTCCAGTTCATGTAATTCGGTGTCCCGACAAACTTGAGCTGCGATCGGAATGTGATCACCCGGAACGGGTCGCTAAAGACTTCGGGGTTCTCAGGCACGCCGATATTGCGCGGTTTCTGATCCGAAAGATATTGGCCACTGTGACACTTCACGCAACCCGCTTTTCCAGTGAACAGGGCCAACCCATGCTTGGCCTCTTCCGACAGGGCGTTCTCATCCCCATGGAGATAGTTATCGAACGGGACATTGCGCGACACGAGTGTCTGCTCAAATGCAGCGATCGCTTTGGTAATCTTTGTCAGGCTCGGCTCGCCGAGGCCGGACTCCTCGTACAACTCGAGATACTCGGGAATCTGCTTCTGACGTTCGAGCATGATCCGGCCATCGGAACTCATAAAGTGCGAATCGTTGATCGAGTCGCGGGCCTGTGTCGCCAAGTCGTCGCCACCGAGTCGACCGTCCCAGTAGAGATAGTCCGCAAAAGCGACGTTGAGGATCGTGGGTGTGTTGCGGAAATAGCGGGTTCCGGGATACCCCGTCGACAACGCATCGCGCGTGGTCCAGCCATCGGCCGGGTTGTGACACTGGGCACAAGTGATGTCGGCATCTCCAGAAATCCGGTTATCGAAGAACAACATCATCCCGAGTTCAACGAGTGCGGCATTGGGAGCCTCTTTGGGAGGCAAAGGTGCTAGTCCGGGGACTTTAATCGGTTTGCTTCCGGCTGGTGGCTTCGGCATGTCCAGAACATACGCCAACGCACGCTGCCTTTTTTCGGCGGGAGTTTTTGCACCGTCGGTAATGGCGGCCGCAGGAGCGGGGGTGCCGATATGGCCGCCCGTCAGAGAGCGAAGCTCTCCTTTCGCAGGAGCCTTTTCTGCGGCCTCCTTCTTGCTCGAACCGAGTGCACGGATTTGTGCCTCGGCAGGAACGAGTCCAAAGGCCGTATAGGCAACGGCTGCCAACAACAACAAACCGAAAATGCGACTGCCACGGCTGCGACGGCGAAGAAGTACCACGCCGGCACCCATCAGCGACAGCATCAAGGCCGAGTCAAACCACGGGAACAACTTGCCACGCTTGGTGGCAAGCGGAGTGTCGTTCGTGATGGGAAAACCGAAGGGTCGCAAGGACGCCGTTCTACCGCCCGGGCTCTTGAGCTTGTAAGAATCGAGGGCCGCAATCCGTTTGTCATCGGCCCGATTACCGGCCGCAGGATTGTTGTCGCCAATCACTCGGAACAATCCCCATTGGCCTGCTTCTGCATAAGCCAACCGGTGGCTCGAATAGACGTAGTCTCCAGCGACGCCGAGAGGTCCGCCAGCAACGACGTTCACCTCGAGCGCCTCGGTCGCACCGAATTGCTCAGATTCCAACATTTCGCTTCCCTCCATATCTGGCTCAAGTGCCCATTGGTGGCCCTCGAGGGCAAAAATAGTATTCTGCTCACTGTGGGCTCCGAATACGTGTATCTTCACAATGTCACCAGCGAGTGCTTCGATGATCGGCGTCGCCGGATCATCGTTGCCATGGGTGGTGTACGCATCTTCCAGATTCAGGTCGTACTTTTCACTTCTCCATACCAGCGGCTCAATCCGGTAATTGACTGCCGCCAAACCGGCTGCATCCCGGACATACGGCATGAACGCGGTGCCGATCACATTGTCCTCGTCCTGGAAGAAGAGAGCGGCATCCCGATAACTGGTCCGACCCGCGTTCTCGGGAAGCGTGTCATCGACGACCACATCTGCCCGCCACGAGTTCTTCATTGTGATCTCCTCGCCGGTCGCGGGATCGTAATACTCTGAACCGCGCGGGCCAACGATAATAGCACCGTAGAGCCCGTCGCGCTGGTGGCTCGTGACATCACCCCAGTCGGTGACCAGGGCCGCAGTCTCGCCATACGCTGGATGGGCATAGAAGGTATAGATACGGGACTCACCCGGCGCGATTGTCTGATCGCCGGGGTTGTTACCAACATTGATGCCCAACGAATCCTTTGGATTGTAGGCCAACATGTCGGCATGGAATGAAGCCCGACCCTTCTTGAGCCGGTTGGTGAGATTGATCTTGATGACATCCCCCACGTTCACATGCAGCGAAAGGGGATGGAACTGCTTGCCCTTTTCGACGTCGCCCAGTTCCTCATCGAGAACATAACATTTGCCGTTTGGATTCTCGGTGATGATCGACCGGTTCGTACCCTCAACGTTAATGTTCGCGCCATCGATCTGGGGATTCAGATCCATCGGCATATCGACAGCCGAGACGTTGAAGATCTTGACCGGTGCATCGTCCGGATAAAATTTTTCAGCCGATTTAGCGATCTCTTCGCGGCCGGGAAGGGGCTGCAAATTATCCTGCCTTTCATCTTCCACGCGGATAATTCCCCACAATCCCTCACCAAAGTGTGAAGGTCGACCACTGTAGTAGAGATAGTCTCCAGCCTGCTGCTGCACGCCACCGGCAGCCGGAATGGCCAAATCGTAGCGTTCCGCAATCCCCAGGTGGACAGAACTTCTCAACCGGGAATCGGCTGCATAACGTTCCAGCGGGAAGGCATGTCCGTTGACGTGGACCGTGTGCATCTCGTTGCCGGCATGGTCGAGCAACCGAAGAATAATCGGATCGCCAAGGTAGGCACGCAACATCGGTGTATCGGGATCGCCGTGTACCGAACTGCTGAACAGTTGCGAAGGGTCGGGATTGACCGCAAGTCGCCGGTTTAACGGCTCGACCCTTAGGCCGAAGGAGCTGCCGGAGGTCCGCTCACCACCCGCCAGATATCGGAACGGTGTGTCCATCAGCGCCCAGGAATCAATGCTCCCGAGCTTGTTGATGTACTCCGGTTCAGTCTGATTCTCGGCCGGTTTCTCGAACACCGTCTGGCTGACGATTCTGTTTTCCGTACGCGGATTCGAGTCCTGAAGCTGCACCACATATTCGCGGAAACTCCCTTGCACGGTCGAAGACACCGGCTCGTTCGTGTGAATATCAACAATGCTCCCGCTGCGGACCTCATCACCGGTTACCGGATCATGGTAGGTCGATCCCTTCGGTTCGATCACCGTACAACCGAACAGACCGTGACCCCAGGAGGTGAGCCCATAGGCATGGTCATGCCAGTAAGTAATTCCGAAATCTGAGTCGGCATACCAACGGTAGCGAACGAACTCGACACTGGCGATTTCGTTCGGTTCATGCGCAAACTTCAACGGCTCGTCGAGAACCAGAGTATTTCCCTGAATCGCCTTAATCCGGCGAATCTCGGTCTTTCCAACCTGATCCATTCCAATTCCGATCAAGGTACCGACATGGAATGGCTCGCTGCTCCGCAAGGTGACCTTACTTGTCCCGGCAGCGGCTGCAGCCGTCAACGGCTCGTTCTGCGGCTTGCCGAAACCGTGGTCGTCATCCTCGAGCATCGTAAAGGGACGGACCGACTGCTCGTACGACATCCCGGTGATCACACCATCGGACGCCTGCGTATCGAACTGCACAAAATGAATGTGCATGTTGACTTTACTGGAGTAGAGATTCTCCCTGAAATCGGGAATCTCGTTGGACAAAATGACGTCCGCCGTATCGTGGACATTCATCCGCAACACAAGGGGAACCTTCAAGTCATCGTTATTGCGAATCGCCTCTTCCTCTTCGTGGAGCACGTAGATCTGACCATCCTCGTCCACAATCGGAGCGAGATGACCTTCACCGTTACCTTCCGCCTTAGAAAGCGTGATCGGCAGCTTGATCGCGTGAACATTGAATTGCTTCATTTGACTCGGAGCCGTCTCAATCGGACTGAGACTCCACGGCCCGTTTTCGCCAGGTGCAGCAACTCTCGAACTTCTGCTTCCGTCCGCGTTTCTACGAATCGGTTCGAGGAATGGAGCCGGATTGTGATCGGGGCTGAATGGGGGCCGCTTACCAAAGTGCGGCTTCATGTGTGGCCAGGCCCGCTTGCCGGTAGCTTGGTCGAAGAGCAGGACAGGCCGCTCTCCGGGCTTCTCCGAAGTGGGCGAAATACCGGGGCGATACTTGGGCCATTTGATGTCCGTCTCAGGTTCACCACGATAGAGAGTTTTTCCATTGACCTTCTCCTTGGTCCAATCCCAAACGCTGGCATCGTAGGCCGCAATCTGTGCAGTCTCGTCATCTGTCTTCCCGGGTTTTCCCTGAGGAGGAAGCTGGCTTTCGACCCACTCGTCGATCGAGTAAACGCCCCGCCTCGGGTCGCCTTCCTCGGCGGTGATTTTGAAATCTTTGCCAAACCAACGCATCGTCTTGCCGACCAGTTGGGTCGAGTCGACGGCCGGCTTCATTTTTCCCTTCCGGTCGGGCAACTCTGCAAGTGGCGGCATGACATCCGTACTCGCACCGCCGTTTTGCAGCGTGTTGTAGGTCCGCCAAAAGGCCCACATTCCTGCCACGTAGTGGTGGGGGATATGGCAGTGGTAGAGAAAATCACCTGCGGTCAACTGGCATCCGCCCGAGCAACATTCGATTGTCAGATCGTGTGTTTCTGATGGGCCAATTGTCTGGACATCGACACGGTCGGACGTGGTTCGAATTGGAGGATTCTTGATCGGTCCACCGCTTGCCAGGGCAAAATTATTTGTTCCAAACAGATTCAGATCCTGCTTCAACTGATCCTGACGACGCCAGCGGATCGCGCCACCGTGGAGGTGGTGCGAGTGGAAGACTTCCGATCCACCGTGGACCAATCGCCACTTCGCGGGATCCCCCAGATAGGAGCGGGGAATCGGTGTCGTGGGGTCACCGAAGGTGTAGGAACTGTACCCCATCGATTCATCTTCAATGCCAAAGAGCTTGTGCTGCAGCAGGAGATTGTTGGCGAACGATTCACTTCGATAGTTGATCGCCCGCGTACTCGGTCGGTAATCGTCGGCCATCTGATCCCGCTGTGGAATCTCTTCCTCCATCTTGTCGAGTGGACGGAAGGCCTCGTGCCCCACCTCGTGATAGATGACGACAAATTCGCGGAAGTCGGGGCCTGCAGGATCTTCGATCATGGCCAGCCACCCACTCTTCAATTCCTCACCGGTGTAGGGGTCGAGGAACCGGGAGCCGGCCGGCTCGACCACCAGCGAACCGAACATACCGGTCGAGGCCTGATCGCGAATATGGCTGTGAAAATGATGGACGCCTTCTTGCTGCTCCGGCGTGACAAACCATTCAAAGGTCTTTGTCTCGCCTGGTTGCACGTAGGAGTCGGCGTTCGTTGACGTTGCAGGCTGACCACTTTTTTGGACGACCAGACTGGACCCATGCAGGTGGAGGCTCACCTCCTCTTCGTCAAAGTCATCGCCACCAGTTTCATTTTTCAGGTTGATCACCAGACGTTCGCCCTGGTTCACGCGAATTGCCAGCGGCTGGATCGCGTCTCCCGAGAGGCCGTTGCTCACTGCTCCTGGATCGTGCGGATCGTCTTCGTTGAACCGTGCATCTTCGTTGCGTTTCTCTTCAGCACGAACCTTTTCGACATCTTCGGTTAACACAAACATGTAACCGGGAAAGAAGTCTTGGTATTGGTTGAGCGTGATGTAGGCGTTGATGGCACTGATGTTGTATTCCCGAACCGGGGCGTCGGCGGGTCCCTGGACGCCAGCGGTCACCGTCTCGGTCTGGGCCGCGAGCGTCAGTGGAACATCGACGTGTGGCTCGCCACCGAAGTGCTTCCTGCCCGATTGTTGGTACGTACCTCCATAGACCTTTTCGCCCAGCTTGTTTTCCAGATAATTTGCTGCATACGAACCGGCCTTACCGCGTCCAACCTGACCCAGGTTGATCGCTCCGGGAACGTGCTTCCGATTGGCCCTCGCAAGCATTTCTTGTTTCTCTATCTTCCGGAGAGGGTGCGCTATGTCGATCTCGATCGCGTACGGCTCATCTTCAAAGTCATATGCGACTTGGACGACGACGCCTGCTCCATCAACGGCACCGCCTTGCCCCTCCCAATACGAATCGGTCGCATCGGGACGAAGCGCGAGTACTTCTTCGTTGGGTTGGTCGGGATTGAGAATCACTTCCATCTCGGAAACCACCGTCGGCGAAATGGAGCGGCGGTAGGCATCGGTGAAATGGACTGTCACTCGGCCCGATCTTTCGACGACCACTTCATGGTGGATGTTGCCGTGCATCGTAAGCACACCGCGGTGGTGGGGATTATGGTCCGTGTGTGGCTCGAGCGTACCGTCGGGCGACGGAAAATGGTGATGGTCGTGGGACGGGAACAAGGTCCGGAGTAATGCCTGGGCCTGACCACCACCCGCTTCTGCCAAATTGTTGAGCCGGACCAGCAAGTCCTGTTGCTCGATCAGCAGATCCCCGATGGTTTCCTCAATATAGGGCAGCATATCCTCATCCACTTCTTCGGCCCGTTGCTGGGCACGCGCGAGCAAGTCGTTCACGGCGAGGAGCTGTTGGTAGTGTTCTTCGGCGGGGCTCACGATCTTAGGCAGCGGCTTCACCTCCTCATCGAGCCGCATCAGGCTGCCGCATCGCAGCATCTCTGCGCCAAAATAGGGATTGGCGATCTTGCGATCGGCTTGCAGCCAGGAGGCGCCTTTATCGTTAAATGCCATGGGGCAAAAGACTCGGTATAACGGTTTTTCCAATCCGTGCCCAAAACCCTGAACCAATGAGAGCACGCCGTTGGATACATCTTCGTAATGTTTTCGGAATCCCGCGCTATCTTTTGCGCCTAGGGCGTTTTCAACAGCCGCCCGGATCGCGCCGGATGTCGTTTGCCAACGGGCCTGACCTTCTGCATCAAATGACGCTGCGTCCACTTTTGCGATGGCACCTGGCAGTTGTTTGAACGCCTTCTGGGCACCCGACAGATCGTCCCGCGCAAGTGCGTCTGTGGCATTGAGGTAGATTTGGTAGGCAGGGCTGAGTTGCGCATTCTGTTCCGTCAATTCAGCGATGATCTCGCGCGAGCCAGCCTTCTTTTTGGACTCGGCGGGCGCCGGAGCGGCTTCCTTTTCGAGCACAACTTCTCTCGCCGTCACGACCGTTTCTTCGACACCCGTTTCTTCAACACGCGGCGCAACGTCTACCGAGTAACCCAAACCGAGAAGCATCACCAACCCGACGACGATTTGCGGGAGGGTCATTCCTTTTCTCATCCACTTGGCTGCTTTACGCATGGTTCTTGATTCCTATTGCATATTAAGTTGAAAGGGCAACTGCGGCCCTAACGTTATCAGCTTCTTCGCCTCTTCGATGAAAATTCAAAGTTCACGTCGATGGTACCGTTCGCCGCGACAGTCACTTCCTGCTCATGCTCCCCGAGAATCGGGTGCCAAGCGATCATCTTGTAGGTTCCGGGTGGCACTTTGTCGATTGTGAAAGTGCCGTCTGCGGTAGAGAAGGCGTAATACGGGTTGTCCACAAGTCGAAACCAGTTCTGCATGTGAGGGTGCTGGTCGCACTCAAGCTTGATGGCCTTGTAGCCTTTCTTGAGTGCGATCGGCAATTCGAGTTTGCCGTTGCCTTCGAGATCCTGGTTGTGCATGCTCTTTCGCACGCGGCCCTTCACCGCATATGTGTGCGGACTGTGTTTTACAGGATCTAAGTTGTCAAATCGGAGGACTGAAGATTGGGCGATCACCCCTGTGAATGCACCGAAGATGCACTTTTGGGGTTTGATGTCTGTGCCGGGGAACAACTCGTACTCGCCTGTATCAGCACCGCCCCGACCGCCTGGAGGTGGTCCTAAGAGAACGAGGCTGTCGAATGGTTTACCTTCCTTTACCTCTTCGAGAAGCAATACCACATCCTGCAACTTGCCATCGTTGACAGAGACTTCGTACAGTTCCCGATCTTCTTTACCGCATACTTCGGGCGTCTTCTCAACCTTGATCACTTTTGGCGGCCGTGGCTTGCCCACATATGAAACAAAACCGGCAATCGTTCCGCCGTTGTCGACGGGAACCACCTTATAATCACTAACAGCAGACGGTTGGGCAGCCGGAGCAACGGGGGCACGGGGAGCAGGAGCAGCGGCACCGGGAGCAGCGGGAGCAGGAGCGGCGCTTTCGACGACTCCCGGCCCGGGACCAAGTGTGTGTCTCACCAAGACCACTGGTTTCGCTTCTACAAAAAGCGTCGATTTTTTCGCTGTCGCGAGCAGTTGCTCGATTTGATCGAGTTGCCTAGCAACGTCCTGCTGTTGGGAAGCAGGTTGCTCCTTTGGCTGCACGGTCGTCCTAACCGGTGGCGTGGGCGTTGCCGAAACGGTTGGGGATGAACTCGGTTGCGTGGCCGGTGGTGGGACTGGTTTTCCACAACCTACAATCACGACAGTCACTAGAAAGATGGCAAAGAAGCTTCGACTATAGATGCCCATGCTTGATTCCTTTGAGGGCTAAGGACCTGTCGGCCACGGTCGAGAGCCAGGCAGCGGTTACCTGCTAGACTCTCTGGCCGCTGGAGATCTAAATTTCTCGACGCAAAGAGGGAAGGATCGTCGAGGACCTCCACCGACAAATTAATCAGTATCTCTCCTGTTTAAGTTTCACCGCTCTTTCGGACCGGGAATTTTCGGGGAGGGAACGCTACAATTTCTGGCTTTCGAAGGTTTTTGGGAATCCTGTCACGCTGTAGCCAGATTCCCGCCTTTTTTGTAGCCATATTCCTACATCCACAAGGAGTCTATTCCACGCAAATCTGGATGTCAAGGTCTTTATGTCCAATTCCCTCTTTCTCTTTTTCCTACTGGAAAAATGCCCCTTTAAAGACCCATCGGGCGGTCAGGGTTTGACCCCGAATTGGCGATGACGTTATTGTGGTAAGTTCTTACTATATAGAAGGTTCTCGTTCTTCAATTCTCTTCCTCTCGGTTTTCGAGTCCTTTAAATTGCCCGTGAATTAAGGCGTATAACTTGCCCGTGATCGAAGGCGTTTGAACGCAACGGGTTTGGCCGGACCACGGTAAAGGCCCGCCATTTTGAGCAACAGGCAGATGGATCGAACCAAACAGGCAATCCCCCTGAAAGAGGGTTTTTGTCCATAGCCAAAATTCCATCGGCCGATGAGATCGACCGACGAGCTGGGCATCCAACAACCGGATCGGGAGAGGACTGTTTTCATCAAACTTCGCCCGTTTCGTTCTCTTGCCGAGGGGCAGTCCGACCGGACCCTT
>MPMF02363221.1_pt1 | contig 20351 bp, 15 predicted proteins | sample 1617271 | NCBI WGS metagenome assembly MPMF02 (sample SAMN05944812, study PRJNA350692) | marine metagenome | biome: marine; feature: ODZ; material: water; isolation source: 120 m water sample prefiltered with 30 um filter, filtered on to 0.2 um... | place: Pacific Ocean | collected 2012-04-09... | reverse complement strand
GATCCATCATATCGCGAGCTCCAATATCACTCCAGCCAAACTGGGTTAGACCAGGCCTTACGGCCATCGGCATCAACAACCGTAATCCGAAAATGTCCCGGCGTAAAGCGCTGCAATGACAAACGTGCCGACCTGATCCTGGTGCCCAGCACTTTGTCGGCCCGTGAACCACGCCCCGAGATCATCACCGCGCGCGCCGGCGAACACTCGATGAGCACCTCATCGGCGCTAACTTCTATATTCTCAATCTGCGGCCCCTGTGATGAATAGTACGCCCCGGCTTTTAGGCTTTCCAGTATCGATTGCGAATCCAGACTCTGGGCCTTAACATGAATCCACCCGCCAAAAGCGTCATGCACCATATGATGAGCGTCATCTGTTGCAAAGCCGTGTAACCGCCTGCCTTCGTTCAGCAATATATCGCACAACCCCCAGCCGTCGCCGCGATCATTCTCTATCTCGGAACCATGGTTATATACCTCTACAGCGTTGGCGAATGGCAACAGTCGGACGTCTTCAGGTCGCAGCCCGTACCATGCCGGATGAACGATGCCAATATACGCACCGGCTGCAAACGCCCGCTCGGCCAGTGTCACGATACCCTCGTCGACCCCTTTGGGTGCAAAATCCAGGGGTAGCCCAACTGCTAGTACGTGCCACAACTCATCGTTGAGGAGTTTCCCGGCATGCAGTTCGGCCGCGATGAGGGTTGTGAAGGCCTCCGAGCGAAAGGCACGGGTATCGGTTATTGGGTAATCATAACGCTCAAGGAAATGATCGCTTATTGCCAGAAAGTCGTAGCCTTTGTCCCGGTAACAGCGCACCACCTCTGCAACCGGATAATCGCCATCAGATCGGGTGCAATGGGTATGCAAGTTCCCCTTGTAGAAACGCCCAGGTGAGGCAAATGGGAGTGTACTGGTGATCGTTTGGTACTGGCTCATGGCGACATGGCTGTGAGGTTGGGATCTAAGTTGTGCCGCAAACAAATATACAAACTGAATAATACGATTACTGGCCTGAGGAATGCACGCCTCCTACAAAAATAGTAATTGCCATGAGTGGATACGGCAACGAAGCCTTTCTCCCTATGACCCCCCATCAAAAGTGGTCAATCTTTCTCAAAACAGCAGTTGGGGCTGCTAAACCCAAACGGTGGCATCTGTCATAGAAAAGCGGAGCAGCGAGGTCTTGTTTAATCTTCACTCACGGACTCACTGCTCAAATTTAGTAGAGTTAACGCTTGCAGCACCCCTCCTCATTCAGGGCTGGATCAGGCTTGTCGCTGGCAAGACTTCCCTCACCGGCATCCTGCAGGTACTCTAAGGTTATTAGCCTTAAACGCTGGGATTATCATGACAGAGTCCACCGCCCCAATCGAACGAGAATCCATGGAGGTCGACGTTGTTATCGTTGGCGCCGGCCCGGCCGGCCTTTCCGTCGCCTGCCGATTGATGCAGCTTTCCCAACAACATGAGCTGAACCTCAGTGTGGTGGTGCTTGAAAAAGCGGCGGCCGTGGGCGATCACATTCTCTCCGGTGCCGTAATTGAACCCACGGCACTGAACGAGTTGTTTCCGGATTGGGCAGAGCGCGGCGCCCCGCTGAATACACCGGTTACCCGTGATGAAATATATTTTTTTACCAGCGCCCAAAAAGCGTTAAAGATCCCCAATGCACTTGCTCCGCGGACCATGCATAACCACGGCAACTACATTGTCAGCCTCGGTCAGCTGGCTCGCTGGCTTGGCGAACAGGCAGAATCTTTAGGGGTCGAAATCTATCCGGGCTTTCCCGCCAGCGAGGTACTGTTCAGTGACACCGGTGCAGTAAAGGGAGTAGCTACCGGTGAGATGGGTATCGCTAAAAACGGTGAACACAAAGCCGCGTATGAGCCCGGTATGGAACTGCATGCCAAGTACACAGTGTTTGCTGAGGGTTGCCGGGGGCATCTCGGCAAGCAGCTGATCCGCCAATATGCGCTGGATCATGAAACATCACCGCAGCACTACGGCATTGGCCTTAAAGAACTGTGGCAAGTGGATGCCGCCTGTCACGAGCCGGGGTTGGTTGTGCACGGGGCTGGCTGGCCGTTGTCAGAAAACCACGCATCCGGTGGCGCCTTTTTGTACCATCTGGCGGATCGCCAGGTCGCATTGGGACTTATCGTCGATTTGAATTACGACAACCCCTACCTCAGTCCCTTCGACGAACTGCAGCGATTTAAGACACACCCCAAAATTGCACCTACTCTGGCCGGTGCTGAACGGCTGTCGTACGGCGCACGGGCGATTACCAAAGGAGGTCTTAATTCCCTGCCCAAGATGTCGCTGCCCGGGGCCTTCCTGGTAGGCTGTGACGCCGGCACACTCAACTTCTCGAAGATCAAGGGCACCCATACCGCCATGAAATCCGGCATGCTCGCCGCTGAAACTATTGTCGAGGTGTTGCTGGAAGGCGATCCAGGGGGCAAAGATCATACCCACTACGACTCGCATATGCGCTGCTCGTGGCTCTATCCGGAACTGAAGTCGGCACGTAATTTCGGGCCAGCCTTGCATAAGTTTGGCCCGTATTTCGGTGGGGCGTTCAATTACGTCGATCAAAACTGGCTGCGCGGCAAATTACCTTTCACGCTAAAAGACAACACTGTCGATCACAACGCTCTCAAAGAGATCGACAACGCCACGCCGATCAACTACCCCAAACCTGACGGAGTGCTGACCTTTGACAAGAACTCCTCGGTTTTCCTGACCAATACCAACCACGAAGAAGACCAACCGGTGCACCTGCATCTTGGCGATGCGGATCTTCCTCTTAGGGTAAACCTGCCCCGTTGGGCTGAGCCCGCACAGCGATATTGTCCGGCAGGGGTCTACGAGATTGTCAGCGAAGGCTCAGAGAAACGCTTTCAGATAAATGCCCAGAACTGCATTCATTGCAAGACCTGCGATATCAAGGATCCCAGCCAGAACATCACCTGGGTGACTCCCGAGGGCGGCGGCGGGCCATCCTATAGTGCAATGTAGGCAGGCCTATCGACTCCTGTACTGTTTTACTTAACCGATAAACGCGCGGGCATTCTGAAAGAGGCGTAGCCACGGGCTGTGTTCACCCCAGTCTTTTGGATGCCAAGAATTGGTCAGCGTCCTGAAGTTGCGCTCAGGGTGCGGCATCATGATGGTAACCCGGCCCTTAGCCGCGCACAGGCCGGTAATGCCGTGATCAGAGCCATTCGGATTGAACGGATACTGATCGGTAGCATTGCCGTAGTTATCGACAAATCGCAGACTGGCCTGCACGGCGTCATCCGGGTTTGACACTATATTCGAACCAGAAAATACGGCCCGGCCTTCGCCATGTGCTACGACGACTGGAAGACGACTCCCCGTCATTCCTGAAAACAGGACCGACTCACTTTCCAGAACCTCAACCATCACCACACGTGATTCAAACTGTCCTGAGTGGTTATTTGCGAATTCGGGCCAATGCTGGGCCCCGGGAATCAGATCCTTCAGCGCTGCCATCATCTGGCAGCCATTACACACTCCCAGCGCAAAAGCGTTGTCGCGATGAAAGAATTCTTCAAACATGTCCCGCAGGCGTCCCTGAAAAAGGATTGATTTAGCCCAGCCCTGCCCGGCCCCCAGTACATCGCCAAAAGAGAACCCGCCGCAGGCGACAAAGCCACTGAAATCCGCCAGGTCGTGTCGGCGTTCAGCAAGATCAGACATGGTGACATCAACGGCGGCAAATCCCGCCCGGTCAAACGCAGCTGCCATCTCCATCTGCCCGTTTACCCCCTGTTCGCGCAAGATAGCAATCCGCGGGCGTTTGCCACTCAAAATCGCCTTGGTCGCAGGGTTGTGCTCTGGATCAAACGCCGGCGAGGCGCTTAAGCCCGGGTCGGATAGATCACGCAGGCGTGCGTATTCCTCGAGTGCACATTGCGGGTTATCCCGCAGCCCTTGCATGCGGGAGCTCAGTTCTGACCAGGCACAATGCAAGTCGCTGCGCCGGGCTTCGAGCACTACCTCTTTGCCTGCCCGAATCCGCACGGTGTCAGGCGTGCCACCTGGTCTTCCAATAACCCGAACCCATTGGCGCAAACCAACGCGCTCAAATAGACGCCAGACGTGATCCAGCGCATCACAGGGTACCTGCAGGACCGCTCCCGCTTCTTCGGTAAAAACTGCTGCCAGCGGGTCATCCACAACGCCCAGATCAATGTCGAGCGAGCAGCGACTGGCGAATGCCATTTCGGCAAGCGTTACCCCCAAGCCCCCATCAGAGCGATCGTGATACGCCAGCAACAAGCCCTGTGCCAGCAGCTCCCGGGTCACCTCGAAAAATGCGACCAGATCCTGGGGGTATTCAAGGTCCGGAACCTGATCCCCGACTTGCCCATATACCTGCGCCAATGCGGAGGCCCCAAGGCGCTGGGCGCCACGGGCAAGATCCACCAGCAAGAGCTCGGTGTCGAGCTCCAAATTCAGTTCGGGGGTAACGCACTTGCGCACATTTCCAACCGATGCAAAAGCGGTAATCACCAGCGATAACGGAGAGGAGACGCTATGCTCAACTTCCCCAGCCTGCCAACGGGTCGACATAGACATCGAATCCTTGCCTACCGGAATCGAGATGCCAAGCGCCGGGCAAAGTTCACTCGCCACCGCGCGCACCGTATCAAAAAGTGCCGCGTCTTCGCCGGGCTCACCAGCGGCAGCCATCCAGTTGGCCGACAGATGGACGTCTGAAAGAGCGTGAATCCCGGCACAGGCAATATTGGTAATTGCCTCGGCGACCGCCATCCGACCACTGGCTGGCCCACTCACGAGGGCCAGAGGCGTTCGCTCGCCTACCGCCATTGCCTCGCCAGTGTGACCATCAAAACCCGCAGTCGTAACCCCGGCATCGGCGACTGGGACCTGCCAGGGGCCGACCATCTGATCACGGACCACCTGGCCGCCGACACTGCGGTCGCCAATCGTGATCAGAAAAGTCTTATCGGCCACCGCCGGCAGGCGTAGCACCCGATCAAAGGCCTCATCCATTGTGATGCCAGAAAGGTCCAGAGCCGGGTAGTTGGCCGCCTGACGCCGGGCATCGCGCTGCATGCGTGGTGCGTTGCCAAACAGGGTTGTCATAGGCAGATCCACCGGGTGCGGCCCGGCCACCCCGGAGACACGCAAATGCTCATCCGCACTGGCGCTACCCACGATGCTAAAAAGGCACCGCTCCCTCTCGCATAGCGCCTTAAAATCTTCGATGCGCTTTGGTGCGACAGCCAAGACGTAACGCTCCTGCGCTTCATTACACCAAAGTTGCATCGGCGAAAGCCCCGGTTCATCACTCGGAATAGCGTCCAGGCTGAACACAGCGCCGATTCCCGCATCGTGCACAAGTTCAGGTAGCGCATTCGATAGTCCGCCGGCACCCACATCATGCAAGGACACAATCGGGCTTTGTGCACCCAGTGCAATACACCCGTCTAACACCTCCTGGCAGCGACGCTGCATCTCGGCATTGCCACGTTGCACTGATGCAAAATCTAATGCCTCATCACTTTGTCCGGAATCGACACTGGAAGCCGCACCGCCGCCCAAGCCAATCAGCATCGCGGGGCCTCCGAGCACCACGATCAAGGCGTCGGGCTCTATGGGCTGCTTGGCGACATGTCCGGGTCGAATATTGCCCATTCCGCCGGCCAACATAATCGGTTTGTGATAACCCCGACGAAGCGCCTTATCCTGAGCATCACAAAGAACTTCCAGAGTTCTGAAATACCCACCGATATTGGGTCGACCGAACTCGTTATTGAACGATGCGGCACCAATCGGTCCGTCCAGCATAATCTGCAATGGGCTCGCGAGCCGTCTTGGGTGCTGCAACTTAAGTTCCCAGGGCATCGGCCAACCCGGCAGACGCAAGTCAGAAACAGAAAAACCCGTAATGCCGGCCTTGGGTTTCCCGCCGCGGCCGGTAGCGCCCTCATCCCGGATCTCACCGCCAGATCCAGTCGCCGCACCGGGGAAAGGCGAGATAGCGGTGGGATGATTATGAGTCTCGACCTTCATCAACAGATGCATCGGTTCGCCAAGTTGCGAATACTCGCCATCATCAGGGCGCGGTAAAAACCAGGCGGACGGATAGCCTGTAATAACTGCAGCGTTATCCCGATAAGCCACCAGCGTCTTGTCGCCGTTCGCAGCGTGAGTACTTTGGATCATCTCAAAAAGGGAATGCGGCTGGTCTATATCATCAACCCTCCAGCGTGCATTAAAGATTTTGTGCCGGCAATGCTCAGAATTTACCTGTGCAAACATCATCAATTCGGCGTCCGTTGGATTACGCCCGAGCCGCTCGAATTCTTCAACGAGATAAGTGATTTCGTCGTGATTTAGCGCAAACCCTTCGCGTTGGTTAGCATCCTCAAGAGCCGCTAGGCCGCTATTAAGGACATCCACAACCCTCAAAGGGCCGGCACTGGCGGAATAAAACACTCGTGCGAGATCGGCCTGATCGGAGGCAATCGACTCGATCATTGGATCATGAACGAGATCAGCCAAGCACCTGCGAGACTTGGTATCGTGAACCATGCCGTCAAAATGCCACGCGACGCCGCGCTCCAGGCGACTTAACCCAGAAAGGCCACACCATTTTGCGATCTCGCTCGCCTTGGTTGACCATGGTGAGCGTGTCCCCCAGCGGGGCACAACCAGCAAAGCACCCGCCGCAGCGACGACATCTTCCGTGCATTCTTGAGTGCCATCGACCAGATTTTGCAACCTGGCCTTGTCGCTTGAGGACAGTTCGACGCTCGTGTCTGCGAGGTAAAAGAAAAAGGCCCTCAGGCTCTTAAGCTGATGACCTCGGCCGGCGGCATCATGGGCTAGTTTTTCCAGACGAAAAGAGGATACCGCGGAGGCGCCGCCCAGAATCAGCACGGCCTTGCCCAGCCTGCCCGGTCAGGAAGAGACGGGTTTTGTGAGATCGACCCCGAGCCGCAGTGCAACCTCTTCGTAGGCTTCGACCACACCACCCAGACCCTGGCGAAAACGGTCTTTATCGAGTTTTTTGCGCGTATCCGTATCCCAAAGGCGGCACCCATCCGGGGTGAACTCATCACCCAGCAGTAGTTGACCACCGAAGCGGCCAAACTCCAGCTTAAAGTCGACCAAGGTCATCCCACCCGCGGCAAACAGTGCACTCAAGATCTCATTGACCCGAAAAGTCTGGGATTTCATGCTCGTCACCTCTTCAGGGGTTGCCCAGCCGAAGGAGGCAATATGGTATTCGTTAATCATTGGGTCGTGCAGTTCATCATTTTTGAGAAAAAATTCGAATGTGGGCGGCACGAGATCCAGACCATCCTCAACACCAAGACGCCTGCACAAGGATCCGGTTGCGATATTTCGCACAACGCACTCCACTGGAATCATGTCCAGCCGCTTAACCTGGGATTCCGTATCGCTGAGAAGCCCTTCGAAGTGGGTCGCGACCCCCTTAGCCTCGAGGTGATCCATGATAAAGGCATTGAAGCGGTTGTTCACCATCCCTTTGCGGGCAAGCTGATCCATTTTTTCGCCATCGAAAGCCGAGGTATCATCACGAAATTCCATGATCAATTGGGCAGGATCCTGAGTGAGAAAAACCGATTTCGCCTTCCCCGAGTACAATTCTTGACCTTTTTCCATATGTCGGTGAGCCTTTATCTGTTTGAGGATTAAAGCAACTAGAGGATGCCGGCCAGATTCATGGCAGAACGCACCCGATCGTGATACTGCTCCGATAATGGCACCAACGGCAGGCGGATACCCCCGCCTATCAAACCCTGCTGCTCGAGTGCCCACTTGGCAGGAATTGGGTTGGACTCGAAAAACATCGCTTTGTGCAGGTCTGCCAGCTGATCGTTAAGGGCGCGCGCCTCGTCAGCATGGCCCAAAACCGCTGCCTGGCACATTCGATGCATGAGTTGCGGGGCGACGTTCGCTGTAACCGAGATAGTGCCTTTACCGCCAGCGAGCATCAACTCACAGGCACTGCCATCCTCCCCTGAATAAACGGCAAAATCCGAAGGACAGCGGGCGATAAGATCACGCCCCCGATCCAGGTCGTTGGTCGCGTCTTTGATTGCCACAATATTGTCGATCTCCGCCAGGCGCACGGTCGTATCGTTATGCATATCTACCGCCGTGCGGCCGGGCACGTTGTACAGAATCTGTGGGGTGGCGACCGCCTCAGCAATGGCCTTGAAATGCTGATACAACCCTTCTTGAGGGGGCTTGTTGTAATAGGGAACCACAAGCAGGCAGGCATCGACCCCGGCATCCATCGCGTGTTGGGTCAGGGCAATGGCCTCGGAGGTTGAGTTTGCGCCGGTACCACCAATCACTGGAATCCTTCCGGCAACCGCCTGAACTGTGCGGCTGATCACTTCGCCATGCTCTTCATGGTCGAGCGTAGCTGACTCCCCGGTGGTACCCACGGAAACAATTCCATCGGTGCCCTGAGAGATATGGTGCTCAACGAGTCCCTCGAGCGCGGGCCAGTCAACCGCACCGTGCTCATTCATTGGAGTGACCATCGCCACCATGCTACCTGTCAACATCTGATAACCCCTTGTTAGATAATTTGGAACCGGTCACGGCAAAGATTGTATTTCGCGAAAAGGCGATGGTACTTTGGGCATCCATACAGCACAAGGCGGGCTGTAAGATCGGGCACGCAATGCTGCTCATTCGATAACAGTTGAGCGACTTTATTCGGATCGTTGCCGACCTGGCTCGCCGTTGCCGACCTGGCTCGCCGGTTGAAATCCGCCCAGATCAACCCTTAAGTATCCATGTCAGCGAGTTAGCCCTGATCTTGGCCCTTGAACCAAGGCACAAAGGCATATTCGGACTGACATGACCAAAATCCGGTGAAGCAAACACTGAACATGGGGCGCGCTGCACCATTTCGTCACGCAACCAGTCTTCACTTCGATCTGCGCCGATCTTCGAAAAACGCCCCAAAACCACTGCAACAACCCCTTCCAGCAAACCACAATCGAGCCATTGGCGCCAGCAGCGCAGTACACGGGAGGCGCTCTCTGCGGTATCTTCGAAAAAAAGAATATGGCCGGCAAACGATGCTGGCAGATACGCTGTACCGATCAGATTGGTCAGAACACTCAGGCAACCGCCAAACAGCAGACCGTTGTGGACCTCTTGGGTTTTGGCGGTTAACGGGATGACTGAGATGGCGCCGCGCCACGGCCGCCCTTTTTGCAGGTAGCCGGTCAGTTGATCCACATCTGGGCCATTCGTCCATAACGGTGAGCCAGGCATTGGCGCGTGCAAACCGGGCCACTGCAAGCGTGTATAAAATGCGCTTTGCAGTGCGCTTACATCGGAAAATCCGATCAGGGGGCGTGGATTCATCCCGGCAAGCGCCGGCCAGTCGATCAGCGACAGTAGGTCGCTCGCGCCATAGCCCCCCCGAACACACAGCAGATAATCATAGTGCGCCCGGCCGAGGCCGGCGTTTAATTGTGACAAACGCGCTGCCACCCCGCGTTCCCCGAGTCGTTCCCCGGCGCCTCGATCATAGGGCTGGTAATCGATATGCATCCCTGCAAGACGCAAGCTCTTCAGGCTTGCATCCAGGATGCCCGCATCAGGGGGCCCGCAAGGCTCCAGTGCGAGTATCCGAATCGCTTCTACGCCGGGCGCTATCGCAGAGGAGTCAGTTCCGGGCATGCTCAGTCCGTTAACAAAGCTTTGAACGGGCCGTTTTGCTGCTCCAATGCTTGAGACTTACCCTGTTCTAATATCCGGCCCGAGCCCATCACGATTACATCCTCGAACTCTCGAGCCAGCGCTGGGGTCTCCAGCACCCAGAGCACACCACGGCCGTTCATGAACTCGCAGACGTTTTTAATGATCTGGCTGCGGGCGTTGAAATCCAGCGGGCCAAGCGCTTCGTCTACCACGAGCAAATCGGGATCCTTCATCAGCGCTCTAGCGATCACGAGCTTCTGCCGTTGAATGCTGCTCAGCCGGCCGCCGGCGTTACCCACGTCTGCGGTCAGGCCAAGCTCAATCACATACTCGCGTAAACCTGTAGCAGCTATCGCTTCATCAATTGCGTCGCGGATAGTCTCCCGAACCGCCGGTTTACCAAAGGGCATGGCTCCAAAAAGAACATTGGACTCAATATTCAATCCTGGATTAAAAGCTTGAGCGTCGAGGAATTTCACAGAATCGTTATCAGACCCTAACTCTTCGCGCAGCATCCCCCGCACCTTAAGCAACCGCTGCTGAACACTCTCATCAATTATTCCAAGACGGTGCCGGGCCGGGGCTAGCCGGTACACTAGTGCGCGCAAAATTTCCTGGTCGGCTTCTTGCAATTGGGCGAGATCACTGACCGCAGTATCCGTTGTGTCCCGCAAGATACGTTCAAGCACGACCAGATCTTCACTGCTGACCAGGCTGAACTGCTCAAACAGTTCGCTATCCGGGCTAACGCCAGAGAAAATCTCGACCATCGTTGCTGCAACTTTATGCCCCATCGCCAGAAAGTCATCAAAGAGCCCGGCATCGCGCAGCAATTGGGTGACCAGAGGGTTAGAGGGCAGTCGGCCCGGATCAAAGGCTGGATCATCTGGATTGCCAAAGAGGATATTTTCGGCAACAGTGATGTTGACATTGTAGATATCCGGATCAAACGCCACGAACTCAAGGCCTTTGGCGCGGATTTGCTCACGCGCTTTTAGAAATCGAGCCCGAATGTCATCCTGATCCGAAAGCGTAGCGTGCATGCCAAGGCCAAAACGGTACCCATCTTCATCAAGCTGCACCACCGCTAGTACTTTTATTACTTTTTCCACCAGCGCCCGCTCATCCGAAAGATTGCCGGCAGCCAAATCGAGCCACGGCATCGCCGCACTATCTGTGCTATTGCCCGATGCCAGAGCTTCCCGCAAGCGCCGCTGCTCAGCCTTATCCTCAGTCTTCGGGTCCAGATTTTGTGGCGAATTCATCAAGCCATAGTACAAATTGTGACCGATAGTCCCGGAAAAAATATGGGCACTCGAGCCGACCCAGGCGACCCTTCGCCCAGGAACTGCCTCGGGCACTTCAGACCAATCCAGATCATTAATACTCAAACGGCCCGCCGTTGGCCACAATACCCGCGCGGCCAACCCAGCCAGGTGGCTCTTGCCTGATCCCGCGCGACCTACCACTGCGACATGGGCATCCAGTGGTAGTGAAAAACTGGCTCCGCTGACCGTTTGACTGTTCTCGCCCTCACCGTAACTGACGTTACTGGCAGTCAACGTTCCCTTGAGTGATTCAACATCCTCTCGGTCTTCAAGTATCGAGGCTTTAATCATGTTTTCCGGCTCAAACTGCTTCGTAACTTGCTCGTACTTAACCCGCGTATCCTCAAAGACCTGGTAGAACTTAAGCAGCTCTTTCCATGGCGGGCCAATATCCTTGTAAGCCGCAAGAACAGCTACCAGCGCCCCAAGCGACACATCCCCTTGAATAACAAGGTAGCCCCCAATTGAGAAAAAGAAGAAAGGGGTCACCTGTGCCAGAATATTGTTGAGAAACTTGATAAAGAATTTACGTCGATAAAGCTCCTCGCGGATATCGAATATCCGTCCCAACTGGTTTGATGTCTTTGCTCTTTCAAATCGCCCACTGTCATTGGCATGAATGTCAGTAGCTCCCTGCACGGTTTCCCCGATATGACCCGCGAGCAACCGTACCGTTTGCACCCGAGTCTTTGCCAGGGCGTTAACTTTTGCCTGCAGCCTTGGAATCAGGTACATCTGCGGTGGATACAGGGCTATCGATGCCAGGCCGAGCCAGAGATCCTGCTGAAAAATGAACGAAAGATAAGTCAGCAACAACGCACCCTGAAATGCCGGCGCAGCTATGGCATCTCCGATCAGACCGCCCAGCGGCTCGGTCTCGGCAGTGATCATTGGAATGATCTCAGCCGGCGTGATGCGTCGGATATGAGCCGAGGGAAAACGAAGAATTCGGGTGTAAAGATCAAAACGGAAGCGTCGTAACATCCGCTCGCCCAAAACACCTTTGTAGACATTCAGGTAAAACTTCAGAGCACCTGATATAACCACAACCAGCAAAAAAGCAACCGACAGAGCCAGCAGATAACTGACCTGATCCACCCCAAAACCCAGGATCTGATCAGGCATGTCAACGCCGCCGATAGCCTGGTTTATGATCCGTTTTGGAATATCAAGGGAGATATAGACCAACGGCATTGTCAACGCCGTTAGCAAAAGCAGGAATAACTGTCCGCGCAGGGTATAGCGCAGAACATAGCGGTAGATCGATCGATCGATCTCAGGAGCATCGGCCCCGCTCGAGGTCTGGGGCTGCGCCCCTGGGTTATCTTCAGTCATGGCGATTTTCAGCGGATAATAGACGCCTTATAACACATCGCCGCGAATTGGCTGTTCTGATTGTGCGGGCAAAGAAAAGGAAGCGTTATCGATATGTCAGTCGCCGTGGTGCTCAAAGGCTACCCCCGCCTCTCCGAGACTTTCATTGCACAGGAAATTCACACTCTGGAGCGCGAGGGTATCGAACTACAACTGGTTTCGCTTCGACACCCTACCGACCCGCATACCCATCCGATTCATTCAAAGATTCATTCACCGGTCAACTATCTCCCCGAATACCTCTACCAGGAACCGCTGCGGGTCTGGAATAGCTGGCGGATCGCCAGGCAGCTTGCAGGCTACCGTCAGGCGCGGCAAATTTGGCTGGCCGATTTAAGGAGGGATTTGTCAGTGAACCGGATTCGTCGTTTTGGACAGTCCATGGTGCTCGCTGCCGAGTTATCCAAAAACACAAAACATCTTTACGCTCATTTTCTACATACCCCGGCGTCTGTGACACGTTACGCGGCAACTATTCGGCACCTGCCCTGGTCCTTCTCTGCACATGCCAAGGACATATGGACTACGCCTAAATGGGAGAAAACCGAAAAGCTCGCGGACTGCACGTGGGCGGTAACCTGTACTGAAAACGGTTATCAGCACCTCGCGGCACTGGCAAATGAAGGTGACCATCTGCACCGGCTATACCACGGCCTCGATGGAGATCTATTTTCCGACCCAGGGCCGATCGCGAGCGATCGCGATGGCTCTGATCCGGATTTCCCGGTACGGATTCTCAGTGTCGGTCGTGCGGTGCCAAAAAAAGGCTTCGATGTACTGTTACGCGCCCTTGCCCAACTGCCGGGCGAACTACACTGGCAATGGCGCCATGCGGGTGGTGGCGAACAATTACATTCTTTAAAGACTGTTGCCGCGAAACTCGGGCTGGCGGAACGCATCCAGTGGCTGGGACCTTTGCCCTCGGAGCAGATCCTTTACTGCTACCGTGACAGTGATCTTTTTGTTCTACCGAGCCGGATCACCGCCTCAGGAGACCGGGACGGGCTACCCAATGTGCTGATGGAAGCTGCCAGCCAGAGGCTCGCCAGTATTTCCTGCGCCCTGCCTGGAATCCAGGAATTCATCGAAACCGAACACCAGGGTCTGCTGGTACCAGCAGACGACGCAACGATGCTTTCGGGAGCTATCCGCCGTGCAGTCACACACCCCGCACTTCGGCGCCAGTTCGGGCTTGCGGCATTACAGCGGCTGCGCGAGGATTTCGATCACGCCTCAAACATTAAACCGTTGCTGGCCCTGCTGAGCTCGGCAAGCAAGTCACGCTAATGCATATTGGCTTTTACGCGCCCCTGAAGGCGCCGGATCACCCTGCACCTTCTGGGGACCGGGCTCTCGCTCAGTTGATGTGGCGCGTCTTTGAGCATACCGGCCATCGGGTCAGCCTAATGAGCCGTTTTCGCTCGTTGGATATCGAAGGGGACCGCAACCGGCAACGCCAGTTAGCCAAAGATGCGGGCGCAGAAGCTGAGCGACTATCCGGACAACTGTTAACGGCAACCACCGGGGAGCGGCCCGACTTATGGTTCAGTTACCACCTCTACCATAAGGCGCCCGATTGGATCGGCCCTAGCGTGGCGACACGTCTGGGGATTCCCTACGTCGTTGCAGAAGCCTCCTACGCCCCCAGCCAGGAGAACGGGCCGTGGGACAAAGGGCTTCGACAAACCGCGCAAGCGCTCTCGCAGGCTCGCGGGGTGCTCTCACTGAACCCGCGGGATCTTAAGTGCATCCAGGGGCTGCTCGACCCGCGCGCCCACCAGTTGCTGCTTAAACCGTTTTTAGTCGATGCCTTCCCGCCGGATCGCTCACATCGCGAGCACCGTGCGAAACTCGCAAAGCATTACGGTTTAGTCATCGACCAACCCTGGCTGATAGCGGTGGCAATGATGCGCTCTGGTGATAAGAGCAGATCATACTCAATGCTTGCGCAGTCACTATCACTTATAGAAGATCTACCCTGGCAGATAATCCTTGTTGGCGACGGCCCGGCACGGACAGAAATTGAAAAAGCCTTTGCGTCCGTGGCGCAACAGCGGGTCTGTTTTTGTGGCCAGCTCGATCCCTTGGCAACAGCGGATCTGCTGACTGCGGCAGACCTATTCACCTGGCCCGCGCTGAACGAAGCCTTCGGCATGGCGATACTTGAGGCTCATCGCCACGGCCTACCCGTTGTTGCCGGATATACTGACGGTGTCGCCAGTTTGGTAAACGACGGGCAAACTGGCCTACTGACACGGCCACCCGAGCCGGTGGTTTTTGCAAATGCGATGCGCAGACTTCTCGAAGATCCTGATCTGCGTCGGCGGATGGCGTTGAGCGCCCGCGATAAGTTCCTTGAGCAGCATGATTTTGATGCCGCTGCCAGTCGGATTCAGCAGTTCTTGTTACAGGTACGGCCTTAATGAATGAGATTCTTTTCCTGCGCCACGGTCCAACCGATTGGAATGCGGCGGGCCGGATCCAGGGCCATACCGATATATCGCTCAGCCCCGAAGGTGAAACATTGGTTCGATCCTGGTGCATTCCCCATCAGTACGCTGGCTGGCACTGTTATGCAAGCCCCCTGCAACGTGCCCGCCAGACCGCCGCGTTGCTTGGCTGCCCTGATCCGGAACCCGTTTTGGCACTGCGGGAAATGAACTGGGGCGCCTGGGAAGGCCTTACATTAGAAGCATTACGGCAACAGAATCCAGCAGGCCTGCATAGTAACGAAGTCCGGGGGCTCGATTTTCGTCCGCCCGAAGGTGAGAGCCCTCGCGAGGTCCGCGAGCGCCTGGCAGACTGGCTATTCTCACGCACCAGCGACGAATTGCCTGCCATCGCTGTTTGCCATAAAGGACTGCTGCGCGCGGCCCTGAGTCTCGCTACGGACTGGGATATGACCTGTGACCCGCCGGTAAAATTGCAGGACCATTGCGCCCATTGTTATCGCGTCTCAGACAATCGTTTAGAAGTGGATATGCTGAATATTCCGCTGGCAACCCACCCAACTGAGTAACAAAGAAATGAACCCAGTACGCGCTCGAGAGTTGGGACTGGCTTTTCCCGGAACGCCTGGGATCGACAACGCCATTACCGACGTCCCAGGGGTAGAAGTCGGATTTGCGACCCTGGTTAAAGGTGACGGGCCATTGCAGGTCGGCCACGGCCCGGTGCGCACCGGCGTGACGGCAATTTTGCCCCGAGGACGGGATCCAGTGCCTAAACCCGTCTGGGCGGGAACTCATGCCCTCAACGGCAATGGCGAGATGACCGGTACCCACTGGATAGCCGATGGCGGATACTTCATTGGTCCAGTGATGATCACCAATACCCACAGCGTTGGCCGGGTACACCAGGCAGCGGTGCAATGGATCATTGATGCTTACCCCCAGCACTGGGGAAGCGAACACCTTTGGGCTATGCCGGTAGTTGCCGAGACTTACGACGGTGTTCTTAATGACATTAACGGCCTGCACGTTACCGAGGCTGACGCGCGTGACGCACTGGACAGTGCAGCTTCGGGGCCCGTTACCGAAGGCAACGTCGGTGGCGGCACAGGAATGATCTGCTACGACTTTAAAGGCGGCACAGGAACGGCATCACGCTGTGTCACTCTTGGCGAAAGAGAGTTCACGGTTGGCGTTCTGGTACAGGCGAACCATGGCCGGCGTACTGATCTCACTATCCTGGGAGTTCCTATCGGGCAACACTTGAACGACGGCATCCTGCCCCGAGACAACGAGACCGGGTCCATTATTGCGGTTATTGCAACTGATGCTCCGTTGATGCCTCACCAGCTCCAACGGCTGGCCAAACGCGGCAGTATTGGCGTCGGCCGAGGCGGCACAACCGGTGGCAATAGCTCGGGGGATATTTTTCTCGCTTTCAGCACGGCCAACCCGATACCCATCAGCGATATGACTCAAAGGCATGAGCAATTTTCCTGGATTGGTGATGATCTGTGCGACGTGTTATATGCTGGCGCTGTCGAGGGCATCGAAGAAGCTGTCGTCAACGCGATGGTAGCGGCAAAAAGTATGGCGACTTTACGTCCAGCTGGACACGATTGCCAGGCAATTGATCACGCCGCCCTGGTCGATCTGGCGCGTCGCTACGGCCGGCTTAAGAATTAACGTCTTTGAGCCACTTCTGCACCAGTTGCACATCACCATCGCGGTAATCCAACCTTCCATAAAACCCGCGCACCGCAAGATTATCACTGCGGATCATCGCCTGAATCTTGGGTACATCCCGCTCACGCATCCAGTTCTCTGCCTGGGTCATCAAGGCACGGCCCACGCCCTGGTGTCGGCAGTCCGGATCAACTGCAAGATAGTAGACCCAGCCGCGGTGTCCATCGCAACCCATCATGACACTGCCGCAAAGACGCCTATCGTGCTCTGCAAGCAGCAGGGCTGATGAAGAGTTGGCAAGGCACTGGCGTATATCATCTTCTGGGTCGTTCCAGGGTCGGGTCAGATCACAAGCGCGCCACAACTTCAACAGCGGGTCACGGTCGGCAGCCACAAAAGGGCGGAAAGTTACCTGCGCCAGTGGCCCCGGTTTCATTGGGCCAACCACCGTTTTAGATATTGGGCTGTGGCATTGGCGCCGTTACAGCTTTGCCGTTGAAAACGTGCCGGGCCACGCTCTAGCAGATCATCCACCGCTTTTGCCAGTGCAGCGGGTGTCAGCACCGACTCATCAAGCACCACAACCCGGCCTTGCTGATGCAGGCGCGCTGCCCGCGCACCCTGCTCGGTCTCGTTACCATCACCAGCAAAGGGCACCACTAGCGCTGGCGCGCCGCTTACCAGGAGATCGACGGCACTGTTGTATCCTATTTGCGAAACAGACAACCGGCAGCTTGCTAAAAGCGCGCGAAAATCCGGACGGTTTGACTCGATGGTAACGCGCTTGGGCGCCCGGGCTCTCAGATCGCTTAATGCTTGCGGATCGGGAGTTGCACCGGCCAGTATCCGCCATCTCACATCGGGGTAACGCGACAGAGCAGCAGCGTCGACCGCGCACCGATACAATGCGTTTCCTGCCGCGCCGCCTCCGGCCGACACGATGATTTCACCCTCTTCGATAAGGTCTGGAATCGTCCCCGGCCCCGTGTCAACCAAACCAGTGTAATGCAGTAAATCATCAATCTCGCCGGCTTTACCGAACGACTCTGAAAAAGGTAAAAAGTCGTTAACGCCGTGTATCAGCACTCTTTGATAATAGCCACGTAAAAACTGAACGGTTTCCGCCTCGCGGTCGGCTGTGCGGCGTTGGATGCTATCGCGCACTGAACAAACGACACCGGTTCCCTGAGTTTTTGCAACTTCAAGTAACGGCAAAAGCTCAAACCGGAACCTGCGCCTGCCGAACGGAAAGAGCTCGGTTACCAGCACTTTGGGTTTCAGATCGTGGAAGATATCCAGTAGTTGCTTACTACGCCTTTGCTGTAATTGCCGAGTGACTGGCTTGCCCTGGGAATCCACAACTGCTGAAAAATATAGATCGGCGCTGCAAACAGGCTCAAGCTGGTGGACCCGAACCGCCGGCCCCGAGGTAGGTTGCACCGGCATCCCGCCGCTGACCACTTCTACCCTGACGCCCGCATCAACGCAGGCACGCGCCAATGCCATTGTGCGGCGAAAATGCCCGATACCCAGCAGGTGTTGGACGTAAAAGAGAATCAAGATGCGAGAGCTGTCTCGCCAGGCGGTCAGGCGATATCCTGGTGATGAACGGGACGCTCCCGCAGAAGGGTATCAACCCGATCGCAGATAACCTCCAAGCCCGATAGCAGCGCGTTGGAGCCAGCAGCGGATGGTAACGCCTGACGCTCAAGGGCGCGAAGGGTGACAGACATTGTCTGCGGTGAGCGGTCACCTTCACTATCAAGCATTGTAATCAGGCCCAACGATGCGGCGCGACGTGCTCGCAGGGTCTGTTCCATGCGTGGCGTCGATCGAGGCACCAATACAGCGCGCTTATCTAAAGAGAGAATTTCGCAGAAGGTGTTGTACCCACCCATGGCAACCACACCAGCGGCGCGATCCATCAGCAATTCCATATTGGCATCAAAAGTGATGACATGCACACCTTTCAAACGAGAGACCCGGCGCTGAAACCCACGCCTAAGCGTTTGCGCCATGAATGGCCCCAACACGATGACCACCGGCATGGCCGGCCGTGGCTGACTCTCGAAGGCGCTCAACACCCAGTCAACCAGTGTTTCCCCATCGCCGCCACCGCCTGGGGTCACCAGCAAAAAGGGATCTTTTGGAAGGCTAACGGGCGCTTCTGTCAACTCCGGTATTGCGCGCTTGAGGTAACCGGTATAAACCGTCATCTCCTGTGACCGCTCACTCACCTCAAGGCCTGCCAGCGGGTTGCCCATCGCCTTTACCCCGAAGACCCAAATCTCCTCAAAGTAGTTCTCAAGATCCTTGGGTGTACCGCGGTTCTCCCAGTCAGCTTTTAACAGTACCGAATCATCCAAGATGTCCCGCAAACCAAGCACCGTCTGGACTCCTTTGCGCCGAAGCGTTTCCAGAGTGACGGCCACCTCACCGCGTAGTCCCAGTGGCTCTTTATCTACCAGAAAAAGATCCGGCGCGAAGGTAGCAGCAGTTTGCGCAATGATCGAGGAGCGCAACTCCAGGGTCTGAACGAGATCGATATGCTCGGACAGCGAGGTATAGTCCCCACCGCGCAACTTGACGACACCTGGTATTCGTACGAAATCCACCCGGCTCTTGAAATCGAAACTACCGATAATCGGCGAGCCTGAGATGATCAGAACATTAAGGCCCGCAAAATGATCTACCAGAGCATGGGCGATGGTACGGCAGCGACGCAAATGCCCAAGACCGAATGAGTCATGGCTGTAAATCAGAATCCGCTTGCCCTTCAATTTAGTATTCAAGTGCCTTACTCCACCGGCGGCGTAGCCGACTCAACCAGAATTTTGCCCGTCGCACTGGCAACCTCTGTGTTTGACTGATTAGTACAACAACACTCAAGCTCAACAATCCCACCTTTAAACTTCGCCTTATCTGTTTTGGACAGAACTCGCCAGTGCGCACACAGCGTATCACCTGGTCGAACGGGGGCTATGAATCGACAGTTGTGCTCCAAATAAGCAATCGCAGTGCCGGCAAAATACAGCCCTATCGGAGCTGCAATAAAGGCGCTCGTGAAAGGCCCGTGAAGGATGCGCCCGCCAAAGCGTGACTGGGAGGCAAAACTTTCATCAACGTGCAAAGGATTAAAGTCACCAAACAAGCCCGCGGCGTTAACAAGATGAGTCTCTGTGATGGTCAGAACATAGTCAAACTCATCGCCAATAGCCACCTGATTATATGCCCTACCCTCCGGAATTCGCACCACGTTCTACCCCCCCCAAATCCAGCTAAGTTGCTGCTTTTGAACTCAACCAACTGTTTAAGTCAACCCAACCGAGCTGACAACCTGTCAATCAACTGGCACGAATTATAGCCGTGGCGTAAATAATCTAGGGCGATCCTACGGCAAAGGGTCTGCCGCTCAAGACGACAAGGCTTTATTGATACTATTACTATCCCCATAGTCTGTGGGCAATTGGACCTCTATTGGACTTCTGTCGCCTTAACCTTGGTTAATTTGGCGACGATGGCGAAACTGACAACTTTGCAAGAAGGCGTTAGGATTGGCACTGCAATTGTGGAGCTACCTATTGTCTATTTTCGAACAATCATTGGCGAAAGATCGGGCGAATTTCGAACCCTTGTCCCCGGTCAGTTTTCTTCGCCGAGCGGCGCAAGTGGTGCCAAACCGTACCGCTATTATTCATGGAAAACGCCGCTACACCTATGCCCAGTTCTGGGAGCGCTCATGTCGTCTG
>MPMF02370951.1_pt1 | contig 20367 bp, 11 predicted proteins | sample 1617271 | NCBI WGS metagenome assembly MPMF02 (sample SAMN05944812, study PRJNA350692) | marine metagenome | biome: marine; feature: ODZ; material: water; isolation source: 120 m water sample prefiltered with 30 um filter, filtered on to 0.2 um... | place: Pacific Ocean | collected 2012-04-09... | reverse complement strand
TACGATCACCGCAATCGATGGTGGTCCTTTCCAGTTGCTTCGTCCACAACCTGTGGTGACAGCTACCGAATCGCTCCAACGGGAACTCATCGCCTTGCTTTTTCGCGGAGAGAGGACCTGTTCGGCCGAATCGGAACTCTCCGATGGGGAATAGGTTTCCGCTCCCCCTGAGGGCATATTGGGCCTGTAGGACCTGAGGGGGGGTAGAATATCATCGAGTTTTCACCCCCCGCCGCTTTGGCAAAGGCGTGACCGGCACAACGGGACCCCCATTATTGTGGTGAGGAATCTGAATATTTGGTCTCTACGCCCTCGGACATTATAATGGGCAGATGGATGGAGATGGTCCGCATAAACCGTTCTGACGGCATAGAATGGTCTTTTATGTGGCCCATCTAGCGTCACCAACTGACGGCAGTGGCAAAGATCGTCATGTTCGATCGATGTCGCCCTATTCGATGTCCCGGTTCAGGGGCGGTAGGTCCGTGCAGTTGTCGATTCGGGATCGGTCTTTTCTTGCATTCGCAACAATAAGAGCGGCGGTAACCGTGAGATGGTCGGGGAAGAAAATGTGGCGGATTGCCCGCAAGCGCCTCAGGATATTTCCTCAGGTTGCCTATAGCCTTCTCGTGCTTTTTGTTTTCATGATCGGGTTGCCACCTGGCTCGATATGCTGCGGACAGGAACCTGCTCCAACAAGCCGCGATACAGATCGGTTTCCTCCGCTGCCGGCCAATGAAAACGAGTCAGCCAACCGCGATCTGGACCGCAATCCTATCCACGAAATCAAACCGGAAATTTATTACATTCCGGATGCACAAGGTCATTTGCGACCAGCTCTTCTTAATGAAATCACATTTGGCGATTTTAAAAAACTTCTAGGTGACCTTGCTGTCCGCCAGGCCTCTCCGCCACAATATGTCCTCAGTTCCCTGACGATCACCGCTACTGCAAAACAGGAAAATATTGAAGTTGCGGTAGATGTGGTTATTGAAAACCGGCACGACTCGGAGGAGACCTGGGTACGGGTGCCGCTGAAGATGGGAAGTTTGATTCTTCCGCTTCAGGATTCGGTTCGTTATGAGGGCGAGGGGAGCTCCTTTCTGCACTACGATGATCGGGCAGAAGGGTACGTCGTTTGGCTGCGGGGAGGTACCGGCAAGCAGCATCGATTGCAGCTAAGTGGGCTGGTCCCCATCGGGCAGCTTGGCGGTGAGCACCAAATCCGTCTCAATATCCCGCGAGCTACGAAATCGGATTTGTCTCTTTCCATTCCCGGAACCGATTATTCAGTTTTGGTTACCTCGGGTGGCCACCTCAGAGAGCCGAAGACGGTAGAAGGCCGGACCGAGGTGGTCGTGGATGGAGTTGCTGGTAATTTTCGCCTCCTTTGGCGACGACTGCTGATTCGCAACGCTCCGAGAATGCAGGCGTTTGATGTGGAAGGGCGCCAGGCGATTCAAATCGAAGGCGGACAGGTTCGTACGGACACTACGCTCACGGTGCAGAGTTTCGCAGGTCCCTTTGATCATTTTCGTATCCAACTTCCTCCCGGAGCAAGGCTTCTCTCGACAAATCAATCTGGTTATTCGTTACTGGAGACTTCTGCTGCGGGTGGGCTTGATGAATCGCAATGGGTGGATGTGAAACTTGACCGAATGACGAAGGGGCCCGTCGAAATTCATCTCGTTACCCAGCAGATCCGAGACCCAAACCGTCCTGATGATGCCATCCAATTGGCCGGGTTTGATGTGGAGGGTTCTCTTCGGCAATCGGGACAGATTACGGTTCGTGTCTCCGGTGATTGGCATATCCGCTGGCTGGAGGAATTTTCCGGGCGATTTGATATTCGGCGGACCGATACATTGCCGGAGGCGGCACCGAATGCAGAGGTAGTAGCGCGTTTCGAATATTATCGGCAGCCTTACTCTTTGAGAGCACGGATCGAGCCACCAACCACGCAGATTGCCGTCGAGCCGGAATATGTCGTTGATGTGTCCACGGATCGAGTGGTAATGGATACGCGGCTACGGTATCAGGTCCGTGGTGCGGGTATTTTTGATGTCGCTGTTGATATGCAGGGTTGGGAGATTGTGCCCGGATCTATTGGGCCGATTGAACTGGTGGATATCGATGCCGTCCATGTCGATCCGGAGGGGCGTGTACAAATTCCATTGGTGCGGTCCGTGGAGGGGGAATTTGAAATCGTGATCCGAGCTGAACGATCGCACGAGTCGATGGCACGATCGCTGGATTTGCCGCTGCCAAAGCCGATTGCTGATCGGCGGGATACGACGACGATCATCATCAGCCCCTCAGACAACGTCGAATTGGTTCCTCACGATACGACACAACTCCAGGGAAGTTCACCAGCCTCCGGCACATTGCCCTTCGGCAAACGCCAACAGGAACCTCTCTATTATCTTTTTGCTCATGGGCAGGAAGTTCCCGAACGATTAACTGCAGAATTTCAAATTCGGCCGCTGCTCATATCTGTAAATGTCTTTAGTGAGGTTCGTTTTACACAGCACTCAGTGGCGGTGACCCAGACATTGGAATTCGATATTAAACATCAGAGAATCGATTCGCTTCGGTTGCGCATGCCTCGAGAATTACTCGATCGGCAGGGAGTGATTCTGCGTGGAGGAAAACCGCTCCCGCTTACGGTTGTGGAGGATAATCCAGACGATCATGACGTTCTCCTTCGGGTGCCGTTGGAAAATGTCATCGGCAAGGTGTCTCTCGATGTCCAGTACAAGCTGGAGTCTGAAAAAATGGCGCCTGGGACGCTGGCGTCTCACACAATACCTCTTGTGATGCCTGCCGAGGGTGATTTGGTGGGCAATTATCTCACCATGGAAGGGAGCGATGGGCTTGAAGTCGATCCGATCGGAGAGGAATGGCAGTCGATCGCTGCGGAAGATGTTGCCATTCGGGAACGATCTAGTGAGAAGGGAAATCACTATGAATGTGAGACCCCAAAAAGCCAATTAGTGGTCTTGGTTGGGGTCACCGAACAGCCCACCGGTGGCCGGGTGCTTGTACGAAAGGGATGGATTCAAACTTGGATGACAAAACAAGTTCGTTATGATCATGCTGCATTTAATCTGGTGAATCGTGGCGAATATTTTGATTTTCAATTGCCGTGGGGAGTCAATCGGTCAACGATCGAGGCATCTATTGATGGTAAGCCGATACAACTGCACCTGTTGCCCGATCAAAAGGCACGAATCGCAGTATCCGGCCCGGAAACCGAACATCGATTTGAAATACAATGGTCGATGCCGCGTCAGGGATACAAGTTGGGACGGACACAAATTGCCATGCCTCTGTTTCCGGGTGGTGCGCGGTTGCAGAGGCCTATCTACTGGCAATTGATTCTTCCGCAGGAGGAACATCTGCTGCGCAGTCCGGAAGTAGCCATCCCCGGTTACACATGGCAATGGCAACGGGTGGGTTGGCATCGCGTGCCACTTGTAGAAACCAGCGAACTGGCACTTTGGTCGATCGGCCATGGGACACAGAAAGAGCCAGCAGGCACCAATTCCTATTTGTTTCGCCTGCCCCATCTTCCATCCCAAGTCACCGTAGAAACGTTGCCCCGAGCCATTTTGGTCTTAATCCCGGCCGGTATTGTCCTGCTAGGAGGCATCTTATTGATCTACATTCCCAAGCTTCGCAGAACAGAGGTATTGTTCATGCTTGCTGTCCTGCTGCTTGCCTTCGGTTGGATCTATCCTGAACCGGCAGTTATTTTGGTGCAGATGGCATTGTTGGGAGTGGTGTTGGTGCTTCTCGTTGTCTTGATGCGGCGGCTGCTCATCGCGCGCCTACCGAGACGGTATGTTGTGGAGCGGACGAGCGGATCGAGTGAGCGATACCAGAGTACGGAATTCTATCAACCGGGGCAAAGTACATCCTCTGTCGTGACAGAGTCAGTGGGTGTTGCTGTTGTTGAACCGGCACCTGTGGATGGTTCTACAGCGGGGTCCGGATCATGATATTTAAAAGAGCTTTCATTCGAACGTGTCTCGGGGTACTTCTGCTCATCGCGAGTGACCCAGTCGTTGTTTGTGGCGACGAACCGGTGTCGAACTTGCAACTCCGATTTCGTCGCGTGTATGCACCGGCTGATCGCCTTGCCGATTGGCCCAAAGGGAATGCCCTTTACAAACCAATTAATGCCAGTGATTTTGAGCGATTGGTAACCCGTCTCGGGGGGCCTCCTACCGATGTTGCTGAAGCACAAATTGTCAGCTCCGAATATACGGCGCAATTGCAGGGTGACGATGTACTGGCCGGTAAAGTAACGATGGAGGTCAGATCGCTCTCGGACCGGCCTGTGATGATGCCGCTTACGCCGTGCGAAATTGCGCTCTCTGACCCTGAGTGGGAAGATGACCACGGCCGACGACCAGCGCGGATGGGACTCGATTCAGATAACCGCATGGTGCTTTTAATCGATGGACCAGGGAAACTGCATTGCAACTGGTCTTTGCGAGGCCGTCGTGATTCTGGAGGGCAGTTGAAATTCCAATTCCAGTTGCCACCGAGTCTTGCCCGGAAACTGGTACTCACTCTTCCTGAAACATTGCAGCCCGACTTTAAGGATGGATTGGTGACACTGCAAGAAGATTCGGAATCGGATCAGAAAGTATGGAAAATCGATCTTCCCGCGCGAAATCGTTTGCAGATGCGGATTGCTCGGAGATCTGCCGATGGTGCTGAAGGCCGTTTCAACTTGGTCAAGCAGGCGTTGACCTATGACCTGTCGATGCGGGGTTTGCAACTCGACGCGGAATGGACACTCGGTGTGTATCGAGAGCCATTAAAGCAGCTTGTAGTACGGATTGACTCTGAATTGCAGTTGGTAGATGCGCAATTGGGCGAACAGCACATTGCCTGGGCCACGAAGGGCCGGGTAGAGGATGGGACCCTGCGCACGGTACTGAGTTTTCCACAGCCTATTGTTGGTGCGGATCGTGTTCTGAGATTGCTGGCAGTAGCACCGCTGGTGACCCAGGGTGCCTGGAAATTACCTAGTATCAAGCCGGATGGTCTTTTCTGGCAGGAAGGTGCGGCGACACTCCTCGTCGCGGAGCCCCTTTCGGTCGCGAGGATGAATCTTGAAGGATGTCGTCAGCTTCGGACCAGCGTATTGCCGGGGCCGGCATCCGGTGAAGCGATCGAATTACAATATCATGGCTCGGAAGCGAAAGTTGAAGTGTTGCTTTCAACGGTCCCGCCCGAGATGACCATCGATGCTCTCACCACCTATGAGTTGGACGATCATGCAATCAGTAGCCGTATGGTTTGTGATTGCACGGTGAAAAAAGCAGAGAAATTTAAGTTGCAAGCAGTCATCCTCGGCAACTGGCAAATTGAATCGGTGGTCTCAAGGCCTCCTGGAATGATCGAGAGTTGGGAGACGCAAGAGACCGACTCGAGGCAAATCTTAAAAATAGATTTGAAACGTGGCATTTCACCTGAAGCACCACTGCGCCTCGGTATTGTCGGCCGAAGTCGGCAGGGAGTACCGGGGGAGAGTATTGACTCGAGCCAGTTAGAGATGCTTCAGTTCGATGGAATTCGGAGGCAACTTGTTCATGTTGTTGCTCGCGATCCGTTTCGGTTGAGGGTTACGGGCCCCGATGCGCTTCGACAGGTTGCCCCGTCGGCCCTGCTGACAGAGGATCGCAGTCGTCTCGCGGAAAGTTTTTCTGAGGACCGAGTCGTATTTCAAGATCGTCCATTGGTCCATGATATGCCAGGTGATGCGGAAGATGAAAATCAAGAGGTTGACAAACTGGAGGGAATGTTCTGGCTGAACGATCCTGGACCGGCACGCTTCAGATTAACACTCGAGAAGCCATCCCCGCAGTTTACGGCGATCACTGAAATTACCGCGCGGATCGAAGAAAACAATCTCCAGGAAAATATTCACGTTGAATGCACTCCTCAGAAAAGTAGCGTGGACTGGGTCGTTGTTGCATTTGCAGAAAAACGAGATGAAAGTCCCCGCTGGTCGGTGATCGATGTGGATGGTGTGGTTTTGGATTCCGTCAGAGCGGTGCGCCTACCTCCAGGCCCGCAGGACGATCCGTTGATGCGGGAAAAATGGAAGGTGAGCTGGACCCGACCACTGAGTGAGAACTTTCAGCTTGTGGCCGAACGAAATACCGAATTTGCCGATCTTGTTCCGGTCAATTTAGTCAGCTTGCCACAGGCGATCGAGCAACTTGGAACGGTGACCATATTTAGTGAGGAGTCGGCAAAAACGGTGGTTGAAAATCGAATACTCAAACCACTGCCGGCAGAACAAGTCCCCAGTCGCCGACAAAATCAGGTTGTGGCAAGGTATCGTTACGACCCCGAACGCCATTTGGGCACCGGAGGGCACGCTGCACTTTTGGTCGGTACAAATAAAGAGTTCGCGCAAATGGCGGTGGTCTGGCAGGCGGTCGCAGAATCCCGGTTTGCCCCCGACGGGAGCGGTCGACATCGGATAACCTACTACCTGGAAAATGATGGAAGTCGCGATTTTAAAGTAGCCCTGGATTCGAAGATGCGTATTGGGGGTGCTAAGATCGATGGTGTGGCCGTGCGAATGCCACCATCGGAGTCGACGGATTCGATTTCTCTTGCGCTTCCAGAGGACCAGCGTTTTACGGTGGTGGAACTGCAACTCGTGACAGGTGCTCCCTCCACGTGGCTGGACATGATTCGCAAAATCCAGTTGCCCGTTTTACAACTTGAAGTTCCCATTCTCCACTGGCAGCGCATTTTGCATGCACCGGCCGGCTTCGCGATTACAGATGGAATCGATCGAGGAGACAATGGTCGCGATGCCCTCGCCTGGCGGGAACGATTGTTCGGCCCACTGGCCAGGGATGAGCATTTAGAGGTGTTTGACCCGTTTGATCGCAAACAATGGTCGGCAGCGGCGATGGTACCAGTTGCCGAGTCCCAGCATGATAGGCAACTGGCAACCGATTTTTTAGACGCTTTTGGGAAGACGCTGGAGCAGAATTGGCAGTTTGCATCCTGGGAACAGTTGGCAAATATTGATCTGCGTGGCGCCGTTTCTCGATCAGGTACACCTAGCGACGATTTGGAAGTATGGATCGATAGTCAGGCCCTCGGCGAGGCAGGCATTGGCCCCAATTCACCGATTGTTGTTGCTGCAAATCGGACAAGCCAGCAGTTGGCAACCGATGCGCTCATGGCGGCTAACTTGGTGGTGGCAGTTGTAGAAAATCGTTTACTTGTTTCGTCGGTGGACCGTATTGAACCGACTGCAACGAACTGGCTCGTGGAGGGTGTCCTCTGCGGGAACTTCTACGCTGATCAAGCCCACAGGGCTCAGCTCATCTCACGACAGGCTGGCGAGCCTGCAACCGATTGGGTCGCTAATGGAGATCTGGTGAAATCGCCCTGGAAAATCATCTGGCGTGAGGGATATGCCACGACGGAGAATCGGGGCACAACGACGTGCTATCTGGAAGGAAAGCGTGCAAGAGATAGCGAGGTTTATCTAATACACACTTCATCAATCCATGCATTGCAATGGACTCTATTTTTTGTTGTCTCGGTTGGCGGTTGTGCTTGGCCTCTCTCAAAACTCCGAACGGGAGTACTTCTGATTCTGGCTTTGGCCGTCTTGGCGCTGGTGATGCCAGCGGTCATTGCACCACTGGTCAATGCAGTATTGCTCGGAGTGGTCGTTGCCATACTCTGGCAGGTACGGACGATTGTATGGCGACCAGCAAGGCAAAAGATCACGTTGCCTCAGAAGATGGGCAATTCTTTGTCAACCACACAGACGCTGCGATTCTTCGGTCCGGAGATTCTGCTGCTTCTCTTCGCTGCCTCTGTTTTCTTTGCAGTTCCGAGAGGACTCATTGCTCAGTCACTCCTTGAGGCAATTCCAAAAGACAAATCGCTTTCTGTGGTATTTATTCCAGTCGATTCGGACAACCATCCCGTTGGCAAAACCTACTATGTCGAGGAGGCCCTTTTTAAGGCATTGCATCAGCGGGCCAAATCAGAGAGCGAGGGACCCACCGATTGGCTTCTCGCGAGTGCGACGTATCGCGGGCAGATGGAATGGGATTCGGATCGGAGGCGTTTGGCATTAACGACATTAACGGGGTCTTTTGTTGTTGAGGTGTTCGGGCATCAAGCTGAGGTGCGCATCCCGGTTGGTGGACTCGCGGATGATGCCACGAGTTGGAAGATGTCTGTTGATGGCAAGGCCACACGACAGGTACGCAGTGCCTCCGATGGTACTCCCATTTTGGAAATTGATGCCCCGGGGATTTACCAAATTGAAATTCAGTTAGCCGCCGAGGCCGAGATTCATGCTGGTCTGCAGCGTTTTGATATTCCCATTCCTCCATTGGCGACTTCGCGATTGGAATTAGAGGTGCCTGTCGATGCGCCTCCTATCGAAATTTCCTCAGCCATTGGGGGCACCGTCCGGCAAGACAACCGTGGACGAGTAACTGCCCAACTTGGCGCAGTTTCGCGGCTGGCAGTTTCCTGGCGGGAGAGCCGGGGAGCGGACGCAGGAGCTGTGGCGGACGTCGATCGTTTATTGTGGCTGAAGATTCAGCCGGGTGCGGTGGTGATCGATGCGAGAATCCACCTCAATGTTCAAGACCACCGCGTCCGACGATTGCAGCTTGCCGCCGATCCGCAATTGCGTCTGCTTTCGCCAATACGCGCCCGCCCAGATGGGAAACCTGTGGAGTTGTCCCATGTCCGGACGATTCCGGGAGATCCTCAAATCATTGAACTCGAGTTTGCACGTTCTGTAACGGGTATTCAGGAAATTCGCCTACCCTTTCTCCTCACGGGCATTACAGGAGTTGGCAATGTGCGTCTTCCCTACCTGGATTTGATTGGGGCCCGAACGAGTCGTCACTCCGTGGCAGTGTCGGTGGACGCTGCATTGCAGATCGATCGCAATAATATCCCGCAAAACGAAGGACTCATTGCCGTTTCCGCTGCGATGATGCCAGATTTCTGGGATATTGCGGAGCAGAAACCTGCCCTGTTCTACCGGCAGACTCAGCTTGAGATTGACTGGAGTTTCCCTACAAGACCCCAGGAACCTGACACCGTCGCCTTGCAGCGGTTGTCGTTCGGGTTTTCCGATACACATGTTGATGCGATTGCAGAATTCGATTTGGAAACCACCGCCGGACACCGCTTTGATTATCACATATATGTTCCGAAAGGATTTGTTGCGCAAAAGGTGGAACTCATCTCAAAAGGTATCAACCGCGTTGCGCGATGGACAGTAAGTCCAGATGGGAAGATGGATAATCGGCTGGCGATCTTTCTAACGGGGCCCGTTACCGGTAAACAACAGCTTGTCATTCGTGGACAATTTCCTGGTAGTATTGGAGAAAGAGAGCTTCCGGATTTTCTATTGGACGGTATTCGCTCACGGGGGCGTCAGGTTGCAATCTATCGCCAACCGTCTGTCGAAGTTGAATTAAAGTCTGCGGAAAATGTGCAATCGGCTACAGACGGAGATATTGTTCCTACTGTTGTGCCATCCAATTTTGGCCAGTTGGTGGATGTTTTTCTCCTCGATCGCAACGCCAAGAAATCACGGGTTGAGGTGCGTCGTAATCCGCTAGAAGTGACTTCCCAGCAGATTGTTTCAATCAATCGAGTCAGTGGACAGTGGGTGGGAGAGATTGATCTTAAAATGGGATTCAAGAAGGGAGCTCTGGATAATTTGCGATTGCAGATTCCTCCGGAGTTTCCGGGGCCTTTCACGTTGGATCCGGAGATTCCCTACCGTGTTGAAAATCTTGCCTCGAGCGAGTCCCGGGTGCTTCTCGTCCGTCTGCCGGAGGGGATCAGTGGCGATTATCGGCTGATGATTCGTGGCCCATTGAATATCGCGGCAGGGGATCTTGTCAGTTGTCCCGTTGTATCGACCGACGAGATTGACAAATCGACACGGTATGTTGTGCTTCCCAAGCAGGTTGATTTACAGGATGTGCAGTGGAAGACCGCAGGACTCGTCAAGCGCTCGATTCCTCAGGACCCTCAGGAAGCTTCTTGGTCCGACAAATCGTTTGAGTCGTTTCTCGTGACCGGAGAGACGTACAGGGCTGTTTTAAAATCTTTAAATACGCCCCGTCAGTCACCGAGTGTTCGGCTGGCAGATATAAAAATCAAGGGGCTGGCGCTAGACCGGTATCTCGGCCGAGCAATGTTCGATTTGGAGCCAGCCGGTCTATCTCGCGTTCGCGTCCAACTCCCGGAGGATGCACAACTGCTTCGTGCCTGCGTTGAGGGATTGGCCGCAACACCGCAGCGTCGTGGCAAAGATTGGGAGTTGGAACTTGGCTCGGAAAACCTGTCCCAGGCCATCGAAGTGGTGTACGAGGCTCCATTAAGCACTGATTCTGAGGGAGTTTTTGCTGCCGATGCGCCACAACTCTATGCGGATGCAGAGAAGATTGAAATAAACAATACACTCTGGTCGATGACAGGATCTGAATCCTTTTGGAAAGTATTCCCAAACCCTGAGATAGAGTCGAATGCGTTGGTCCTGCAGCAGCATCACAAGCGGATTGCTTGCTTGCTAGATTTGCTATCAGATGTCACATCGGCCGAGCCGGTTAAGATACTTTCGCCCTGGTATCGTCGCCAAATTGCCCGGCTCAACGCGGCCCGTCGTGAATTGACACAATACTACAACTCGGAGAGTTTGCAACAGTCATCGGTGCAGTCGGCCCGCCAGCTAGCATTTGAGCAGCGAGTCAAGGAACTGAGCGATCAAATGGTTTCCCTCGGAGTCTTCGCCTCGGCAGAGCAATTTCAGGCAGCAGGGATGCATACCGCGGATGCATGGAATTGGTCGTTCGCCAATGAGGGGCGTTATCGTTTTGGACTGTTTGCCGGTGAAAAAGAGAAATTTCCCGTTGGCCAACAGAGTGGAGGCGATTCGAACCTGCTTGCTCGGATCTTTCTGGCACTAGCACTTGGAGGCATTGGCCTGATGGTTGGATTTGCTCGGTGGCAACCGGTCGGGATGCTATCGAGAGAATCGTCGGTTCTCCTCGGTGCGTTTATTGTGTCCTTGTTTTACTGGCTATTTCTGACGCCCAGCATCCTCGGATTTATCGCGCTAGTCGCGACGGTTGTTTTGGCACTCTCTTTTCGATGGGATCGAATGATTCGCAGTCCGGCACCCGAATAGTTCAACGTGTGTCGATGGCTTTTTGCGTTGAGTGATCCATCGCAATGCTATCACGACGGCTTTTGGATTGTTTGACGGCTTGTTTTCATATTGGTTGGAAAAGGACATTCTGCTACTGTACGCCCTCAATCGAACGGTGGAATTGCCTCCCAACAATGGGCCAACACGGAGGTAGGCCTGTTATGTCGCTCAGACCAAAACAACAACTCTCAGTACATATCCGTTGGATGATTCGACGGGACATGTCTGATGTTCTGGAAATCGAAAACAGCAGTTTTGAATTTCCTTGGTTCGAAGAAGATTTTATACGTTGTTTACGACAACGGAATTGTATCGGCATGGTTGCTGAATACGATGAGCACGTTGTCGGGTTTATGATTTATGAGTTGCATAAGACACGACTCCACATCCTCAATTTTGCAGTACATCCGGAATTTCGCCGTTCTCACATTGGTTTGCAGATGGTTTCCAAACTGCGCAGCAAACTTTCGTACCAGCGGCGAACGCAAATTACTCTCGAAGTGCGTGAGACAAATTTAGAGGCACAGTTGTTTTTTAGAGGGCAAGGCTTCCGTGCCATAAATGTACTGCATGGTTATTATGAGGACAGCCCGGAAGATGCCTATCTGATGGAGTATCGCTACAAGCAGGATGCGACAGAGATGATTCTTCCCTTCAACCGGATTACCCGGTTGGCAGGTTGACCGGTTCGGTGGCCTCTTGAGATTCAGGTCGCCTTTTGGGCAACCCCTTCTGAGTCAGGCTGATGATTGCCTTTTTCCTCAAGCGTTTATCGTGACCTCTCTCTGGCAGAGCATGGCAGCGGGTCAATCACTTGACAGGACGCGATTGGCCGAGGAAATTCGACACTTTACCTGAGCCACTTTGACAGCTGTGCGCTTTTTCGAAAGGGAAGGGTAGCATCATACTCGCTACGTTTACGTTATTTTGTGCGATGGGTGGACTGCTCCTATGGATTGCCGTTGCCATATGCCGTAGCCCGTACGGGCCTGTTCAGTCTCTCATCGCCTTTGTCAATCTGCTGCTCACGCGGGTGCTCTGGCGGGTAGAGGTCATCGGCAGGTTACCGGCCAGGGGAGAGGTTGGTGGTGTCATTATCTGCAATCATCGCAGTTCGGTGGATCCTTTTTTCATCCAGTTGGGTGCATCAGGCATCGTCCACTGGTTTGTGGCAAAAGAGTATTTTCGGGTGCCCGTTGTCGGCAACTTTTTGCGGGCCAGCGAAAGTATTCCCACCAATCGCGCGGGAATTGATACCGCTTCCACAAAATCTGCCATTCGTTATGCCCGCAAGGGACATTGGATCGGGATGCTTCCCGAGGGCAGGATTAACAAGACCCGTCAATTGCTCCTGCCGATGCGACCGGGGGCGGCACTGATTGCATTAAAAGCGAGAGTTCCGGTGGTTCCCTGCTATCTGGAGGGCGTTCCCTATGATGGTACTTTTTGGGGATGCCTGTTCATGCCGGCACGCGTGCGATTGGTGATCGGAGAGCCGATCGATTTAAGCGCGTATTATGGCCAGGAAAAGAGTCACGAAGTTTTGGGGAATCTCACAAAACAGTTTTTCAAGCAGATTGCATCGCTTGCCGGACATCCAGATTTTCAACCGCAATTAGCAGGCCGGCGGTGGTTGTCGGACGATGCTCAAGGTGCCTGAAGGGAGTTTCGGTCGAGTCGTCGTGCCGCCGACTCGGTGCTCGCGTTTACCCTTAGCACGCGCTGCACCCTCCTCGTCAACTGCTGCAGGCGATCGATGACCGCGGACTCTCCGCGTCCGGCGGCCATCAGTGTCAGGATGGGTCGTCCCGATCGAATCGTCGTCCCCTCGTGCGGGATGTCCGCCAGGACCGGCCAGGACTCGTCGGCATGAAGCTCTGCTGCAAGATGGAGTATGGCAGCAGGAATCACGATCTCTTTGCGAGCAAAGAGAACCGCCTTGCCATAGCAATCTTTGGTGCGAGAGTTCGTTTGGCTCTCGAGGTGGCCACCGCAGCAGGCCAAAACATGATCGCGGATCGTTTTAAGGGAAAAGGCTCTTTCAAAAATTTCCACCGATGCGGTGAAGCGGGGATTGAGCTCCACCGGATAAATGGTGTTTTGAGAAAAAATGGCATCGACACCAAAAAGCCCTCTCAGGGTGAACGCCTGGGAAAGGACCTCTCCGATGCGGAGCCAGTTTTCTTGACTTGCTGTATCGAGCGACATCGGGCCGATAGAACCGGCGTACGCAAAAGGGCCTGCCCCAAGCCAGGGAGTTCCGACTAATTGTCGGCTCACCCCCAAAAGCTGGACGCCGTCGTGACCTGCGATAAATACGCCGCTGAGCGATGGCCCCGCGATGTACTGCTGGTAGTAAGAATTTCGCGGCACATCCTTGTTGCGAGTGTGGGGATTGAAAAACGCAATCCCATGGCCACCACTGCCAGTTCGTGGCTTTCTCAGCCACAAGCTGTCCCCGCAGAGAGCATCGGCATGAGAGTGTACAGCGGGTGTTGGTAGGCCATGGTCTACCAGTGCCTGAGCCAATCGGATCGGATCGCGCGCAGCGGTGAGAGTTTCTATCGAATTGCCATACAGGGTCCTCTGTTTCATGAGGTGCCGGACAATCGGAATGTGGTTTTCCATGGCACCGGTAAGCATGAACGGAGCTGTTGGGAATTGCGCTGCAAGTTGGGGTATTTGCTCCGGAAAAGGAGAAGCCACCAAAACCTCGGCACACGCCTGAGAGTCAACGTCTGCAAACAGATCGACGCAAAACGGATCGAATCCGGCACGGATCGCGCATTGGGCAGCGGCCCGTGCGCTGGCACCAACAATAAGTAATGGTTTGCGCATGCGGTCCATGGTAAGTGGCACTCCGAGAGTCGCAACCGGCATCGCCTGCAAAAACCCCATTCTGCTCAAGCGGGAGTCGAACGTGTCATTTTAGCCATGTCGGGCTCTCTGACGAGACACATGTGGTGGCAAGGAAATGTACGAGATGCCACAACGCCCACCTCGGCTTTTTGGAGTGGCGTCGGCAGGCCGGTGAAGCGGGGAAGGACGGGCGGGCATCAGCAGAATCTGTGAAACTCCCCGCGCGACCGCAGTTCAGTACCTGTGTGGGTTGAAAAACCGGGTACGTCTGGTATCGTTTCTCTTTCGGTTGCGGTTACTCGCCCCCACCACGGGTCTGCTGGACACCCGGTACTGGCGGTTTTCCGTCGCTCCGATAACGAAACCTTTGAGAACCTTTTGCTAGAAAACATAGGAGAACACCATGTCGATGTTTGTAGGAGAAGCCCTGGTGGGCGACGGCAATGAAATTGCGCATATTGATCTGCTTATCGGGAGCAAGGACGGACCTGTCGGTGTCGCCTTTGCCAATGCGTTGGCCCGTCAGAGTGAAGGGCACAGTAACCTGTTGGCCGTGCTTGAGCCAAATCTGGCCGTCAAGCCATCGACGGTGATGATCACGAAAGTGACCATCAAGGGTGCCAAGCAGGCGGTGCAGATGTTTGGCCCGGCACAAGCGGCAGTTGCCGATGCGGTTGCAGACTCAGTCGAAGCAGGCGTCATTCCAAAAGATGAGGCCGAAGAGCTCTGCATCGTGTGTGGCGTCTTCATCCACTGGGAAGCTGAGGACGACAAGAAAATTTATGATTACAATTATCAAGCCACAAAGGATTCCATCGCCAATGCAATGGGTTGCACTCCTTCGGCCGATGAAATGCTTTCCGGCAAAGAAGCTGCATCCCATCCCTTCCGTGGGTTTTAGGCTCGAACAAGGCACTGCGTGAAAACTTAAAGGAGTGCGGCATCTTCGGATGACCGTCTCCGTGTCCTCTCGCCCGCCGGGTCGGTTCTCCCCGGTCGTGGCGATGTGGTTTGTGGCGATGTGGTTTGGTGTTCTGTAACTTGGTGTTCTATTCAACTGAATTCCATCTTGCTAAATGCGCGAAAGCCCCGCCGGAGAGAGATGGTGGTGGTGCCCACACCAATCACGACCGCGGCGCCGACTCCAATGGTCATCCAGATCCGTGTCGAGTTCGGATCGAGAGCATCTGAGAGTTGCCCAAGTTGCGTGATCGCGTGGAGGTGGCTCGGTGCTGCCGTCAGTCCTACGATCACAATGATATAGAGTGCGCTGAGGATAAGATTCAATGTCCCTCCGAAACCGGCAGCGATTTTAGAAGGACTTGTTGCGCGTAAATCGGGCATGCATGCGCCAAGCCCGACAGCGATGGCGGCAAGTCCGGTGCAAAGCAGCAAGCAGGCAAGTTCGTGAATAAAAATAATAACCGGGGGAATTTGCAGTAGGGCATCGCTTAACAGGATCAGCAAACTGCTTGGAATTCCAGTGACAATTGCGGAAAATAAGAATTTGCCCCATAGGATGGTGTCCCTCTCGATGGGTAAAAGCCCCAGAATCCAGAATCGTTGGCCCTCGAGGCTGATCATCGGGAAAACAAACCGTGTGGTGAACGTTGAAAGGATGAGCCCCACAACCAGAAGATTCAAAAAACTCACCAAATTGAGCCACCCTGCAAAAGGCGTTGCATCCTGGATGCTTTGAATGTTTAAAAAATAGAGCCCGACGAGGCCGAAAAAGATGAGGAATTGAGCCCACTGTAAGGGGTCGCGTCGTACGGTGCGAATATCCTTTGCCAGCAAAATTCGGATTGGGGCGGACACGAATGGCAGCATTCCGGGTAGCAGGTGGTCGATCCACTGCACCTTGGCGATACGCGGATTGCCATGTTCCGTCTGTAGTCGGCTGTAGCTTGTCAAAAAGAATGTGTCGGCAATCCAGGTGGCCACCATCTGTAGAGCCAGCGCGTTGGACACCAGCAGCGATAAGAACAGTAATGCCTGGGCCCAGGGCTGATAGTCCAGCGAAGTGCCACCATGGCGAGCAGCTTCCAGGAGGCCGCTACAGAGCCACCAGCTCGGTAAAAGCCGATTTTCTGTGGCACTCAGCCGGATCATGGTCTCTTCAAACCATTCCGGGGTCAGCAGTTCATTCTGTTGACGCAAAAAAATCGTCCACAACAGCCAGAGTCCGCAGGCAAAGATCGAAAATCCCATAAGTGCCACGACCGGACGGCGGAATCTTGAGAGCCAGTGTACGACCAACAGGCAGGCAATCGCTCCCAAGCAAGTCGGGATGTAGACGAATGCGATAATCATGGGGGGCAGCAGAAGGTAGTAGTACCATGGTGCACCGACCACAACGCCGTAGGCGATCATCATGGGGCTGCCGATCAGTACGAATCCCCAGCTGCTGAGTACAACCGCCTCGAGAAATTTATAGTTAAAGATCCGACTCGGACTGGTCGGCGTCGTGATGAGAAACGCCACCTCCTGCGAGCGGTACATCCCGCCATAGAAAATAATCGTACTGGAGAAGAAGAGCATGATCATTAAAGAGGCGTAAAAGATATTAAAGACTTTTTCAACGGTTTCCTGGGTGAAAGCCCCCGCTTCTCGTTCCAGGAAGGAGAAACCCTCATGCATGATGAAAAACAATGAAATCCAGATCCCAAGACTCATCAATAGTGCCAGAGCGAGTCGCAGTCGTGCGCTCGCGCACAGTTCGCAAAAAATTGTCTTCAGGATGGTGGCGCGGAGTCGGCGATAGGTCCGGGCTTCCTGGCTCGGCGATGGCAGTCGCGTTGCGTCGCTATTCTGCATGCGATGGAATGTCATGGATCACGGATTGCCCATTAGTGTTTTTCGGGGCGGGTGTGGCGCTCTCTCTCCGACGATGTTGCCGGAGCGGAATCCTCGCCCGATTCGGTGAGTTCAAGAAACATCCGCTCCAACGTCGATTGCTGTTGTGCCTGTGATTTTTTCAGTTCTTCAATAGTACCGACAAACTTAATTTTCCCGCGGTCAATAATTCCGATGCGATCTCCGATCTCCTCGGCAACGGCAAGCGTATGGGTCGACATAAAAACGGTCGTTCCGGAATCTGCTTTCTCACGTAAAAGATCTTTAACAAGTCGGATGCTTTTTGGGTCGAGGCCGACCATGGGCTCATCAACGATAAGTATTTCCGGGCGATGGAGCAGCGCGGCGGCAAATACAAGTCGTTGTTTCATGCCGTGTGAGTAGGTTTCCGTCAGTTCGTCCACAAAATCGGATAGTTCAAACCGCTCGATTTGAACCGCTTGTTCCTTGGGGCCAGCCTTGGCATCCATTCCGTACATGTCGGAGATAAATTGAAGGAATTCCCGGCCGGTCAGTTTGTCGTACAGATGGGGTTCGTCAGGGACATAACTGATCCGTCTTTTCGCAATCCGTGGGTGCTTGGCAATGTCAAAACCGCAAATCCGCACGCTCCCGAGATTTGGCTGTAGCAATCCCACCGCTATCTTGATCGTCGTCGTTTTGCCCGCTCCATTGGGGCCGAGAAATGCGAAAAGCTCGCCCGGCGCGATGGTGAGGTTCAGGTCATCGACGGCAACACGATCGCCATACGATCGCGAAATGTGTTCGAATTCGATCATGGCTTGCCTGATTGTTCATGGACCGGTTCGGTGGTCTTCTTCAAATCGATATTGTTGCACGCCGCGTTCCAGTCCTGCTCGAGTCGGCGGATCCGCGTGTCGGCCGCTTTGGGAGTTTGCCGCACTAATCGAATATGCGATCCAAGTAGCACGATCTCCTGTTGCAGCACCATTCCGTTGTCGGGTCGTACCCAGAGTCGCCCGAGATACTCCTCGACCGATCGAGAGCCACTGCCTTCGTCCCTGCGATAGGTGATTAGGAATGTGTCAATGGTTTGGTTCTCCCAGATTAGCGACTCGAATCGCTCTACCTTCGCGACGATAGGCGTTTGAGGTCCCATCGGCGAACGCAGTGGACTGATTTTATAGGTGGTCCATTCCTGATGCATGCGGAGTCGCGGCATAAATCCGTAGAGTGAGATTTCACTGTTAATCAGACAATCTGAGCGAATAGGAATTGTCCTGCTGCCAAGATGCCGATTGCCTAAATGGAATGCCAACTGCAGTTGGTTATCGATAACATTTCCATAGATACGTATCCATGGAGTCGTCATTTCTGGATCGTTTCCGAGCGTAATGATGGATTGAAGCGTTTTCAGTCGGTATTGGTAATCCAAAACCGAACGGTTTGTCAGTTGCATTTGGAAACCACCTCCTCGCTTTCCGATTTCTGCCAGTTGCTTGGACAGCCAGGAGGATGCATTGGAATTACTCTCGGGCCAATTTGTGAATTGCAGGCGACTGAACAACTCAATTTGCCCCGCACGATTCGTAATGATCTTATTGGCCGCCCAGCCCACCGACTGGAAATTCCATTTTATATCCCAGATCACTGGCGGGGTGTCCGCGAGTTTTGCAACCGATGCAGCATGGTGATTGGGTGGATCGCCTCTCCGGAGGGCAGGCATCAACTTTGTGGAGATGAGCCATGTGCCGGTCGAAAGCCAGAAGCAAACAACCGCGAACTGGTAGAAACGAATCGACATGCTTGGCGTATCTGAATCAGGAGGTGTTCAGTAAATCGCAATTCAATGTTCGCTATGTCCGATATCGAGAAAACGGCAAAAACGAAAATGGACCGGATTGTAGAAATACATCTATCAGTATTTGACAATTTATCACGACTCCCCTCTCCGGGCCAGTCATTTTGGCTCCCGTAGCTGGGGTTGTTCTGTTGGCCTTGGCCCCAAAAATCGAACTTGTCTTTGAGGGCCGAAACAGGGAAGATGCTCGCGATCGGTGCTGCCTTCTCTCATTGGGGGCCTCCTCTCGCCGGGGAATGTCGGCGCCGTGGGAGAGCCTTGGATGTCTCACGTGCTCTAGCGGACTCGGACCGCCTTTCGGCTGCAATTGTTTTAAAGGATACGACGCGATCATGTGTGAACCCAAAGCCCGCTTTTTTTCAGTTTTTGTCGGCTTGTTCCTCGCTGCAACGGCTGGTTGCGACACCAGCGAAACTCCGAATCGATCGGTCACCGCAAGCATCGAATCCGATCCAGCAGCAGTAGTCGATCGCGGGGGCCTCGAGGGTGTCCGGACCGCCACACTGCAAGATCCGAATTTTCCAACGATTCAGCTTGTGACGTCAGAGGGAGTCGTTGTGGTCGAACTCGATATGGAAAAGGCCCCGATCACGGCTAAAAACTTTCTTTGGTACATGAACAACGGCCATTATGATGGAACGATCTTCCATCAGGTGATTCCCGATTATATGGTACTCGGTGGGGGCTATACGGAATCGTATGTTGAAAAGCCCACGCAATTTTGGATTCGCAATGAGGCTTACAACGGGCTCAAAAATCTCAGAGGCACGATTGCCATGGCACGTCGCCTCGAAGACGCGGATAGCAGCACCAGCCAGTTTTTTTTCAACCTCATCGACAATCCGCATCTCGACCACAAAAGTCGCCAGTCCGCCGAACAATACGGCTACTGCGTTTTTGGTCGTGTCGTGGAAGGAATCGAAGTGCTCGATCGAATCGGTCGGGTTTCGATCACCGATAAGGATTCTTTCAAGTCAACGCCACAACAGCCGGTGGTCATCAAACAGGTAACCCCGACCGGTACCTAGTTTTTCTCAACGGCACCGCTCGGAGAAAAATGTAGCTGTGTTACGACAGAGCTGCAGGTCCAATTTTGAAAGGGGCTGTTTTTCTGGACGTATGCGTAGAATGGGCAATGTGATGCAGGAGTGAGGTGCCGTTTGTTTGATTTTTTTTGGTCAGTCGATTAGAATGCTGACTACTTTTGGGGCTAGGGGATGCCCGTCAATGGAGGGAACGGACATGTCTAAATCTGCGTATTTCATGCAGGAGTGCGGAACGTGCGGACGAAATCTTCGTGTCCGCATTTCGTATCTGGGCAAGCAGGTGGTCTGCCAACACTGTAAGTCACAATTCAAAGCAACCGAATTCAGAGCAACCGACTCGATAGGCAAGGGCGATTCGCCCCTGAAACCAGCGAGTGCTGTACTGAAGCGGGCGGATGAGTTGTTGGCTGCTGCCGATGCGATCAAAAATCGGCCCCGCTGACGTGGGGTTGTGGGACGTGGGGTTGTGGGACGTGGGGTTGTGGGACGTGGGGTTGTGGGACGTGGCCTTGGTACTGGTTGTGGATGGGGTGGCG
>MPMF02136163.1_pt1 | contig 20373 bp, 13 predicted proteins | sample 1617271 | NCBI WGS metagenome assembly MPMF02 (sample SAMN05944812, study PRJNA350692) | marine metagenome | biome: marine; feature: ODZ; material: water; isolation source: 120 m water sample prefiltered with 30 um filter, filtered on to 0.2 um... | place: Pacific Ocean | collected 2012-04-09... | reverse complement strand
CGGATGAAAGGACGACGGAGCCGGACCAACTCCTAAACGCCCAAAACACAAAACAGGCTTTGTTGTTCTGAGTCCCGAGGGGCTCCACCGCGCTCCTCAAAAGAACAACCAATTCCACCCACGAATTGTTCTGAAGAACCCCTTTTTTCTCAATATTCTGACGAGAGCACGCGCGAAAGCGACATGGTCAGTTTGAGTGTTGTCGGCCGGGTCCAGAGGAATTTGGAAACGTCTGACCTCGGTGACAGAAACGGCCTCGCAGATCGTAAATCGGCTGCAATGCAAAAATAGATTACAATTCGCGACCAAGATTCAAGAAAAAGCACAATTCAGGCAATTGGCGCGATTTTGTGGGCCGATTGTGTGGCTCGTAGCAGGGAGGCAACCTAGTTCAGTGGCAACGCGAACGCGTCAGCATAAAACCTCAACGAGCCTCGGAGGATTCGTTTCCTGGGTTGACCAAGCCAGATTGCACTTGCGGGCCATCTGTTTCGGTTCCGAGCGTACACGTCTGTTTCGCCTCCGCGATGCCCTAGCGCGGGCTACGCAGAGAGAGCTTTCGGATTCAGAGTTCATTGATCAGTACGCGCAGGCGGTGGCCTGTGGACGGGCCGCGACGCGGGTGGCCAACAAGCTGAACCAAGGGGCCGAGTCATTGCTGCCTGACGTTGCCAGCCCGCTCATTGCGGACAGTTTCTTCGATGCTGTCACCGCCTGGCCGCCAGCGGTTGATAGCGACACCGAACCGGTCATCGCGGGTGACGCCGCGTTGTTGGCGGGCCTTTATGAACCGTTTCTTGGCCAGCATCATCAGCAACGCCGGTCGCACAACGGCGTCTATTACACTCCCGGCGAACTCGCCGGGTATATCGTGCGGCAAGTCGATAGACTGCTGCGGTCGGAATTCGGCCTGCCGGATGGTTTGGCTGACATCGCAACATGGGCCGACCTGGTCGTACGTCACCCTCAGCTGTGCATTCCCAAAGGGGCTGCGGCGGATGAGCCGTTTGTGCGAATCTTGGATCCAGCAGTTGGCGGCGGTGTCTTCCTGGTTGCCGCAATCGAATCGATTTACCAGACGATGCTGGCCAAATGGAATTCGGCCGGCTGGGCGTACACTCAGATTCTCCAGGCGTGGCAGGACTACGTGCCACGGCATCTGCTGCCTCGACTCTGTGGTTTGGAATTGATGCTGCCAGCCGCCGTAGTCGCGCACTGGCAAGTCTTTCAGATATTGATCAAGACGGGATATCAATTTCAAGGCGACGAGTGTATTCGCATCTTTCTGATCGATACACTGGCCGATTGGAACGACACCGACCATGATTCGGCCTCGGAGCTATTCGAGTTGCCTGTCGCCCGCGTGGCGTGTCGCCAAGAACTGTTCTCGGTGATCTTAGGGAATCCTCCCTTCTCGGGCATCTCGCGGAATAATGGAAACTGGATTAGCGAGTTGTTGCGTGGCCGCACAAGTGATGGCCAGAAGACGGCCAGCTACTATCGAGCCAATGGCGAGCCGCTGGCTGAAAGAAAACTCTGGCTGCAAGATGATTATGTGAAGTTCCTCCGCTACGCACAGTGGAAAGTCGAGACGGCTGGTGCAGGGATCGTTGGATTTGTCACCAATCATGGCTATCTGAACAACATCACCTTTCGCGGTATGCGCGAACAGTTGCGAGCTGCTTTTCCCCGCATTGCGGTGCTTGATCTTCACGGTAGCGCGAAGAAGAAGGAACGTGCCCCCAACGGTCAGCCGGACGAAAATATGTTTGGCATCGAATCGGGAATTGCCGTCGGAGTGCTTCGCAAACCGCTAGTACCGCTAGAACCGAGTGTTGAATTCAGTGAATTGTGGGGAACACGCGACCACAAACTCTCGACGCTGACCCACGGCGTCCCACAGTGGCGAAAGGTCGCCCCGGTGGCTCCCTACCATTTCTTTTCACCGCTTCTCAACGAATCGGGTCTCAGCGAATCGGGTCTTAACGAATTGGCCGGCGAATACGAGCATGGCGTGTCGTTGACCGATGTCATGCCAGTCAATTCGACCGTAGCGGTCACCGCGCGAGACAGCTTCGTCGTGGCCTTCGAACGGGACGAGTTGCTGGGGCGGATGACGATGTTTCGTGATCTCACGATCCCTGATGATCACATTCGCGCCCGCTTTTTCTCGAATTCGCGATCGACCCGCTATGCCGCAGGAGACACGCGCGGCTGGAAACTCGCCGCAGCGCGACGACGCATGGCCGACGATCCGGCCTGGCAGCTTCATGTGCGACGGTGTCTCTACCGGCCCTTCGATCAACGTTGGATCTACTGGGCCGACTGGATGGTCGATTGGCCGCGCACCGAAGTCAATCAGCACCTCACGGCCGTCGAAAATTTCGCCCTGATTGCGCGACGCCAGATGCTGCCAACGCATCCTTGCAATTTCTTCTGGGTCAGCCGGACCATTCCCATCGATGGCGTCATCCGCTCAGACAATCGCGGCAGCGAGTCGGCTTTTCCTTTGTTTCTGATGACCGGTGCTGCGGACGTGCGTCTGCCAGCCAGCCTTGCCAAGGACCCGGCTGATACCGAGCACTGTTTGGCGGCGAATTTTTCGGATCGCTTTATCAGAATGTTGACGCAAGCGATTCAACTTCAGTGGCAAATCGAACCAACTTCTTCCAGCAAGGTCGCCTTCGGTCCACTCGACCTGTTCCACTACATTTATGCACAGTTTTATTCAGCCGAGTATCGTCGTCGTTATGCCGACTGGCTGCGGATTGACTTTCCCCGAGTCTTCGTACCGTGCACGGCGATTTTGTTTTGGCAGCTGAGCCGGCTGGGCGCGGCACTGGTTACTGCACATACCGCGGCGGAGACTGTCGGCAACGACTTGCCGAAATCACAGACGACACCACAAAAAAGCATCGAACCAGGCTACCCGAAGTTCATCGCCGATCGGATTCAGCTGCACGATCAAGTCGTGATCGACGAGGTCTCGGAAGAAATCTGGAAATTCTGCGTGGGTGGACATCAGGTCTGCAGAAAATGGTGGCGGGACCGTCGCGGCCGTGTGCCAACCGCTACGGACATCACCAATTACCGGCAGCTCGTCGACGGCGTACGCAACACGATCGAGATCATATCTCAAGTCGATCGGTGCATTGAATTGCAGGGCGGCTGGCCTGGGGCGTTCTTACGAAACTAATCTAAGGCTGTTTGACGCCTGACCAATCGTTGCGAAAGCCGTAGTCGCTCACAGCGTTGCCTGCAAAGTCGCCGCAAAGCACCAGATTTTCTTAATCCGTACGACCGGCACAACCGAGAATAACTACCAACGGCTAATTGAGGTCGTGCGCGCCAAAGCGCCCTTGGGATGATTCAAACTTCGAGATGGGACGCTAGCAATGGTATCGATTCCGCGACTGGCAATGTTGGGAGTATTCATGTTGGGTTGTGTCGCTTCGCGCGGCGTGGCCGTTGAGCTGCGAAATACGGTGGGCGAACGCGAAGTGATTCGCCAGGTGTCGTTCATGCAGCCGGCTGAATTGGAAGCACCCAGTTTGGGCGAAGAGTTCCAGCTGGACGATGTCGGTGCATCGTGTGCCTCGTGCGGTCAACACGGCTGCTCGTTGGATTGCCTGATTCCCGCGGCGAAGTGGGCGAACTTTGATTACCTGCTGTGGTGGCGCAAGGGAATGGACTTGCCGCCGTTGGCCATTACGACTTCCAGCGGTGACATAAACGACTTGCGGTTGGGCCTCGCCACGACCACGATACTGTATGGCGATGAAACGGTCGGCAACGAAGCGCGGCCGGGTGGTCGAGTTTCATTGGGCTGGTGGCTGGACGACTGCGAACGCTGCGGCGTCGAAGGACGATTCTTTTCGCTAGGCCGCCAGACGATCGGTTTCAACGCGGTTTCAGACGGCACGGTACCATTGGGGCGCCCTTTTACAAACACGATTCCCAACCCCGACGATCCGACCTCGTACACGGTGGCGTTTCTTCCAGACAACACCAATGGTGTGATCAATGTCACGGGCAATTCGGATCTGATGGGCGGTGACGTACTCTATCGCCTCCTGGGATGCGGGTACGAGACCTCTCGGCTGTACTTATTGGCCGGATACCAATACTCGCGGCTCGACGAAGATCTTCTGATCAGCAGTTCGACCTTCATCACCGCGACCGCGAACACTCAAGCCATCACGGACCGCTTTGAGACGCGTAACGAATTCCACGCGGGAGAAATCGGAATTGCCTACGAGTGTTATTACGACTGCTGGCAATTCGACTTGCTGGCCAAAGTCGGCTTCGGCAACATGGAGCAGACTGTGACGATTGCGGGCACGACGACCAACAATGGCACCTTGGCCGTACCGGCGAGAGGTTTGCTGGCGAACACCGACATCATCGATCCAACAATTACGAATCAAGGTCGGTTCACCCAGGACAGATTTTCAGTCTCACCGGAAATCGGCGCGACAGCCAGTTACTCGCTTAACGACTGTATCCAGCTGTCATTTGGATATTCATTCATCTACTGGAGCAGTGTCGCGCAAGCGGGTAGTCACATTCCGCCGAATCTGAGCGTGCCGGCACCTTTTGTGTTCAACGATACCTCCTACTGGGTTCACGGCTTGAACGCCGGTGTCGAATTCCGCTTCTAGGCGACGGGCAGATAGGAATCTCAGCCTAGCAGCTTCTTCGTCAGCGCGACGGTGTCTTCCAGCGACTTGTCACGTCCTTCGCGCGTCGCCCATCCTGAGAATCCGATCTCGACGAGCGCTTTCTGAACCTCCGGCCAGTTCACGTCGCCTTCGCCAAGCCGACAGAATCCATTCTTCTGGCCCCAGTCCTTGATATCCAATTTGACGATACGTCGGCCGAGCGTCCGAACCCAATCCTCTGCTGGGCCAAACTTGCGGCAGTTGCCAATGTCGAAATAGGCACCGACCCACGGGCTGTTGATCTCGTCCAGGTAGTCGCGAAACTGGGCGGGATCTTCGCAGAATCCGTTCCAGACGTTTTCAATCAACACGTGAATCCCCAACCGACTGGCCAGCGGCAGTACTTTCCGAATCTCGACGATCGATCGCTGCCAGACATGGTCGTGATTTTCGTCATCACCACTTACGCGACCTGCCACGAGCAAGACCGTCGATCCGCCGACGGCATACGAATCACGAATCGCCTGTTCGAGCGCCGCGACGCCGATGGCCCGCGAAGCAGGGTCTGGCGAAGAGAGACGTTCTTTCCAATGCACCATGTCGACCACGCCATGCACGGGGAAATCGACCTCTTCGACAGCTTCCCGCAAGGCACGCGTATCCGAGATACTCGGACTACCTCCCTCCACGCCTGTGAAGCCTAACGCTTTCAGCTCCTTCAGCCGCGCCACCATGGCCGCTTTGTCTTTTCCGATACCGCCTCCTTTGATTGCCGAATAGATGATCGGTACCTGGGCTGATCCGTCATCAGCGCTGGCGGCGGACCCAATTCCTAATGCCGCCGCAGCACCGATTGTTGAAGTAGCTTGCAGAAACTGACGGCGATTTTGCGTGAAGTCGGTCATGAGAGCGCCTCGCTGGACAACGTAAAGGGGAGGGGAATCAAGCGGACCTCATAGTCTACCAGCCGCGTATGTGAAAGACAAAACGGAGGAGACTGGTGAACGCGACAGTTATTCCTCGGCCGAAACTAAACAACTCGGATCACCAGTGCGGTGACCAGTAGAACCAAGGCGATCGCATCGCGGACCGTCAACCGTTCGCTGCGCGAATGATACCGTACGTAGTTCAGCGCTGCACCCGTCGGGCAACCGAACCGGCAATAGGCCATCGGGACAAATCCCGAGACGACGAGTCCCCCCAGTGCCACACAAATGCTAGACGCCCCCGCGATCCAGAACAAAAACGCATCGAACGGTTCGATGGCAGCTAGATTGACCGGCCAATGCAGCATCGCAATCAGCACGACCAGCAACAATATTAGGCCAGGCAACAGTTTCAGGCAGCGAGCAACCTTGACAGGCAATCGTAGGCGACGACGTGAACCAAACTGCGTAAGTTGCTGTGCGGCACCGAACGGGCAGATGTGATGGCAGTAGATCTGCTTCTTGGTACATGACGGGATCGCGAACGAGATCGCCGTCAGCGCCACCAAGCCAGGCGCTAATCGCCATGGCACACCGCTTTGCGCCCAGCCGACGAACAACGCCTGTGATAGCAGGTCGCCGTTGATGAAGCCGAAATAGCCAATCAACAGCAATTGGAAACCCAGTCGAAGCGATCGCACGCCACGCAACCGCGTAAAACAGATCAGCAGCGCGGCGACGATCACTGCTACGGTTCCGGAATCGCGTGCGGACCAGACAAGGCGCGGCGTTTTCGAGGCGACAGGTAGTTGCGCCGCGAGCGCGGCCTTCGACAATCCATCTGCGACGGCTATGCTGGTCATGGTGGCACCCGAAACGCCTTCGACGCCAGCCTCGGCAGCGTCTAGCGTTGCCAACTCGTCGATCGTTTGGCCATTGAACAGGTTAAGGAAATAGTCCTCGTCGCGCACGTAACCGACGTACGGTTCGTTGTCGTAACTCTGTCGCACGCGGATTCCCATCACTTGACCGCTAGGATGGAAGACGATCAGCGTGTCCGTCGGACCTTGGTAACCCACCACGTCGTCGGCAGTGGGTGACGTGCGAATGCATGCGCCCAGTGATGCACCGGTCGAGTCAACGACATCGAAAATCGCTGCATTGCCGATTTGTGGGATCAGTTCTGCGGCATCGGGAAAAAACTGTCCTAACTCGGCGACGGAAACCTCGTCGGGAAATCGTAGTGATGGGCGAATTCCAGCGAGCCGAGCACCGATACCTTCCATGATGGCCAGACTTGTTAAGGACGCGCCACTGACGGCATCCACGCCCTCGGTCTTGCCGGCATCCAGCCAATCGCGGCCAACCAGTGCCGACATGAAGGCCTCGTCCTTGACGACATCGGCTACGTGTTCGACGGTGTCCGCACTATGGAGAATCTGCATACCGATCACACGATCCTGGTCGTCGAAGGCAATCAACGTGTTGGTTGATCCAGCGTAGCCAACGATCGAGTCACTGAGGGGCGACGTTTGCACTACATACCCGATTGCGTGATCGTCGTTGTAAACCGTCACAGCACCGCGCTTGGTAAGTTGCGGTGAGAGCGAAGTCGCCGCGCCAAAAAACGGCTTTACGGCGGCAAGTGTGATTGGTGATTTGGCCGTTAAGGATTCGGCGTGTTGCCAAGCGACGTGCTGGTCACGGATGAGCCACACGACCAGCATCAATCCGCCTAGCCGCAGTACGTGCAATAGGACGCCCAGCCGGCGTGAGGTCGTCCTTGATAAGTCGCACATTTTCAGTCCACTCTCCAACCAGAGGAGTTCGTACAGCTTTCAGATCGTTCAGGGCTTCAAGAGTCAAGATCCAGTCATCTCTCCCTCTGCAGACTTTTTCGCTTTGGAGGTTTAGGAGAGCCTTGAACATGTCCTTTTCCCTTCGGGAGAAGGTGGCCGAAGGCCGGATGAGGGGTGGCCGATTTCATTTCGCAGTTCGCCCCCTCATCCTATCCTTCTCCCGAGGGGAGAAGGGACTCGCTGCCGGCTTCTTCTCGTAGTCAAAAGCGAAAAAGTCCGTCTGGGAGATCGTGCAGCTTTTAACTTACTTCGTCGCTGGCAACCACTGGACCGCGTCGGCATGAACATTGCCGCCGGATCCCGCCGTCGAAAGTGTGACCACGCTGGATTGCTCGGCCTGCAGTTCGACGTAACCTAACGAAATGAAACCATGTTCGAGCGGAGGAGGTGCCTGCATATCAATTCGAACCGTTCTTTCCTTTCCGCCTCCGGAGATACTCACTCCAACGGTGCGGCCGCGATTCTCATGCGGCTGGTAGGCCAGACGGATTTCATAACGGCCAGCCTGTTTGGCCTTGAATGTGAAAGCAATCGAAGCCTTGCTGCCCTGCCCAGCGTAGCGATAGCCGTACAGTATATATCCCTTCAAGCCTGTTCCTTCGGTCCATTTGCCTGTGATGCTGGCCTGGCGGTCATCGACCACGACCCCTGCCAGGGTCTTGGGATCGAGTCCAGTTGGCGGGCCGTAGGCGCTCGCCACTGGGAGGTTCTTGGGCATGATGATATCGTCGAATACCGTCTTGCGGCGCGCCTGACCGGGAAGTTCCAGCAACGCCTTCAAGTCGTCCAAGTAATGCGTATAGACTTCGCGCGGCACGCAATCATGCAAGACACAGATTGATGCGGCCTTGCCAACGACTTCGCCCATCATTCCACAGGTTTTCATGACGCGCGTCGTTCCCAGTGCGCGGTGCGTCACGCTAATGCACCGACCCGCCATGAACAGGTTGTCGATCTTGCGTGAATAGAAGCAGCGATACGGCACCGGATACCCAAATGCGCGGTCGATTCGGCGATCGTGCTCAGCAATCGAAATGAACGGGTTGTCTGGGAATTTTTGGGCATACTGTTTCTTGGGATAATGGAGATCGATTGACCAGGTGCTCGGGACACAGCCATCGGGGAATTCTCGTTTGGTGACGATGTCATCTTGCGTGAGGATCACGTCGCCCAGCAAGCGGCGCGATTCGCGAGGCCCACCGATGAATGCGATCCAGGACAGCCTGGCGTTGCGATGCTTGTCGCGGCCGTCCCGGTTCTTCATCGCGTTAAAGGCACCGTACACCGCGCGAAAATTCCAGTCGCGAATCGTCTCGGCACCATCCAGAGGATCCTTATCAAACCCACTTTCCCAAAACCACTGACCGTGATGATCGCGTGGATAGGGAAAGTCCTTCATTGCGAGGTCCAGCGCCCAGGGCGTTTCGGGGAATTCGACCGTCTGGTCCAGTTCTTCCCACGCCCACATGTTGCTCATCCCCATTCGGCCCTTGGGCGTCATCTCCCAATCTGCCTGGGCCAGGTATCCGATCGTACCGTGGCCGGTGCAGTCACTGAAGAAGCGTCCAGACAGACGGATGTGGGCGCCAGTTCGCGTATCAAAGGCACCCACCGACGTGATGCGGCTGTTCTCGGTTGCGACTTTGTAGGCATGGTGGTTGAGAAACAGATCGATATTCTTTTCGAGCCGCACGATCGTTTCTTTCTTGTCGTCGCCGAATTCTTCGGCTCGGCCCGGCGATTTGGTGGCGTGGTCGGCGAACTCGTCAATGATCTCGCCGATGCGAGGAAACTTGCCGCGTCGAACCATGCCCTTGGCCCACACCCGAACTTCGCTCGACCCATTGCCGCCGAGCACCGGTCGATTCTGTACCAGCGCAACTTTGCATCCCAACCGTGCCGCCGAAAGCGCGGCTCCCATTCCGGAGTAGCCGCCACCAATCACGACCAGATCATAGCCGCTTTTTTGGATGGGCTGCTCGGGCAGGCCGAGCAGCTTCCGGCGCCACGCCGACAAGACATCGTTGGCTGTGGGTGGCGTCGATTCCAGATCCCTGGTGAATAGAATCGCATCGCAGCGGCCATCGAAGCCCGTCAAGTCATGCAAGCCGAGACGTATTTCCGTTTTCGTCAATTCGATCTGGCCACCGTCGTGCCAGATCCACCGGGCACCGCGCGTCCCGAATGTCTCCTTCAGCGGTCGGCCATCGACCAGCAGTTGGAACTTGCCTGGCTGACCAGCTGCCTTCCAGTGCGCCACCCAGTCTTTGGTGCGGACCCAGACTCGGTACGTTCCCGTTGATGGAAACTCGACATCCTTCGTGGCATCCTTAACGGGACGACCCATGCCATGTGCCAACAGATATGGTGACCCCATCGTGTCGATGAACTGCGTGTCCAGCATCCAGCCACCGTGGTCGCCAAAGCTCTCGGCTTCAACCAGCAGCTGATCGGCTGCATCCGCCGTGGTCACGCAAATTGCTAAACATGCCGCAATAAATCCGCCGCGTAAACTCATTCGTTTATCCTCGTTTGTGATTCGTCCCATGCAGTTGCAGGCTATCTCAAGCTGACAAAAGTTTCAATTGGCGGATCGAATTGTGTGTCGTCCGGTCTGCCGGAAAGGGTCGGGAGTCTTTTTCGATCGCCGTTTTCTACCATGCTCATGCGGGATCATCCGAAAAAGACTCCCGACCCCCTCGCCGCCGTCACCATCGGTGGTGGACAATATCAATCTACCATGATCGTGCCGAGAAGGATCGCCGCGATTGCGTTTCACGTCTGCGGAAGACGAACTTTGGTTCGTTGACACGCGCCCTGAACCGCGCTAGAATTCGGCTTCAAAACCCAGGTTTCAGCGATGTTCTTGCTACGCGGAGGAGAAAGCGAATGTCCGAAAGTTCCAGCGGCCAAATCGACTCGGTCATGACCGAAAAGCGGCTCTTTCCGCCCAGTGACGAGTTTTCGTCACGCGCTGCGATTGGGTCGATGGAAGCCTATCAGACGCTGTATGACGAAGCGGAAGCCGATCCGGAAGCGTTCTGGGCCCGCCTGGCGAAGGAGGAACTGCACTGGTTCGAACCTTTCACGAAGATCCTTGAGTGGGAAGCACCCTTTGCCAAATGGTTCACTGGTGGCAAGACGAACGTTTCTTACAACTGCCTGGACGCGCACTTGGAGACAGAGCGCCGTAACAAGCCGGCCATCGTCTGGGAAGGTGAACCCGGCGACCAGCGGACGCTGACGTACGAACAGCTGCACCAGGAAGTTTCGAAGTTTGCCAACGTGCTGAAGACGTTGGATGTTGGCCAGGGCGATGTCGTTTCGATCTATATGCCGATGACTCCCGAGTTGGCGATTGCGATGTTGGCCTGTGCCCGAGTGGGTGCCATCCATTCAGTCATCTTTGCCGGCTTCTCTGCCGAAGCGATTGCCGATCGTAACAACGACGCCAAGGCAAAGCTGCAGCTGACTGCCGACGGAGCCTGGCGGCGCGGCAAGGCGTTGCCACTGAAAGAGACCGTAGACGATGCACTCTCCAAGTCACCGACCGTCGAAAAGTGCGTGGTGTTGCGTCGCGTGGAAAACGATGTTGCGATGCAGGAAGGACGCGATTTCTGGTGGCATGACCTGATGGACGCAGCTTCGGCCGATTGCCCCGCCGAACCGGTTGATAGCGAGAACACGCTGTTCATTCTCTACACCAGCGGCTCAACGGGGAAGCCCAAAGGGATTCGACACACAAGCGCGGGCTACAACCTGTTCGCCAAGAAAACGTTCGAGTGGGTCTTTGACTACCGCGATGAAGATATCTTCTGGTGTACGGCCGACTGTGGTTGGATCACGGGCCACAGTTACATCGTGTACGGTCCGCTCTCGGCTGGTGCGACCGTTTTGATGTACGAAGGCGCGCCCAATTGGCCAGAGGAAGATCGATTCTGGTCGATCGTTGAAAAATACAAAGTCACTGTGCTCTACACCGCGCCGACGGCCATTCGCGCCTTCATCAAGTGGGGCGATCATCACGTTGAAAAACACGACTTGTCCAGTCTGAGATTGCTGGGCACAGTGGGCGAAGGAATCAATCCGGAAGCGTGGATGTGGTACCACGAGAAGATCGGTGGCCAGCGTTGTCCAATCGTCGACACATGGTGGCAGACGGAAACCGGCGGCATCATGATGTCGCCCTTGCCGGGCGCGATTCCGACGAAGCCGGGTAGCTGTACCAAACCGGTGCCGGGTGTCATTCCCTCAATCGTTGATGAGAACCTGGATGAAGTACCAGCCAATCACGGTGGAATGCTCTGCGTGGCGCACCCGTGGCCGGGGATGCTGCGTGGGATCTGGCACGACGACGACCGTTATGTCGAACAATACTGGAGTAAGGTTCCTGGCAAATATCTGACCGGTGACAATGCCCGTTGCGACGACGATGGCTACTATTGGATCATGGGTCGCATCGACGACGTGATTAACGTTTCCGGGCACCGGCTGAGCACCATCGAAGTCGAAAGCGCGCTCGTAAGTCACCCGAAAGTTGCCGAATCGGCCGCGGTCGGTCGTCCTCACGAGCTCAAAGGCCAGGCGATCGCAGTTTTCGTGACGATCAAAGGCGGCGAACAGCCGTCGGAAGAGCTCCGCAAAGAGCTTCGCCAACATGTGCGGAAAGAGATCGGCGCGCTGGCCTCGCCCGATGATATTCGTTTTACCAGTGCCTTGCCCAAGACCCGCAGCGGAAAGATCATGCGCCGACTGTTGCGAGACATTGCCGCCGGCAAGGAAGCTGCCGGTGACACGAGCACACTGGAGGACTACAGCGTTCTGGCAAAGCTGCGTGACGACGAAGAATAGCGTTGGGGGCCATCGGAAAGCCGGTTCCGGCCACCAGCATTCGTCTCAGGCCCGCTCAAGATAACAGGTCCGAAAGTTCGGCACTGGAATTTATTGAAGGCCGGAACAAGCGCAGCGCATTTTCGGCGCAAGACTGGCGCAAAGCGTTCGTAGGCCGGAACTGCGCCGCGCTTGTTCCGGCCTACTTGGTCCGTGTCTTGATGTAGATAGCGACCACACGACGGTCAGGTCCGATCACCTCAAATGGCGGGGCGACCTCATCGCTGTGGGGTCCCGATGTGTGATACTCAGCTGCGCACTCGTTGACGCACTCGCCAATTATTTGGACGCACTCCCTTCGTCGGACGCTTCCCCTTCGTCGGTCGCGCCCCCTTCGTCGGACGCTCCCCCTTCGTCGGACGTTGCCCCCATCATCTGCCCCTCGTAGTCAGGACTATCGTAGAGCTGTTGGGTTTCTGCTTCAGTTGAAGGTGCCTCACCCCCACCGCATCCAAAGCAAAATAGGAGGCCAGCCGCTAGAAATCCAAAACGTAACATGTCTTTCACCGTTAACTCCTTCGCAAAAGGTCCAAACAACGATTCCTGCACTTCTCCATTAATGATAATCTCCCTCTGCCGTTCTGCCGAGCCACCTGATCTTTAGAGGGGGGGGTAGATAACATGACAGATCAGTCGCAAGTTTCAACTAAGAAAAGTAAAAATAAAGAAGCTTGATTCCTAGCAGCCGATCAGTTTTAATTGAGTTGTAAGTTTGTCTCATTTCGGTCATTGCTCATTGTGGGAGTTCTAGCTCATGGTTAATCGGTGTTCGTCTGGTCATGCTCGACGTGGTTTCACGCTCGTCGAGTTGTTGGTGGTGATTGCCATCATTGGTATTTTGGTTGCTCTGTTGTTGCCCGCAGTTCAGGCGGCACGTGAGGCGGCACGTAGGATGAGTTGCGGCAACAATCTCAAGCAATTGGGATTGTCTCTGCACAACTACCACGACACTTACAAGTCGTTCCCGCCCGGTGCCCACGGCGTTGGCAACAACAGCAATCGGCAATGGGGATTCTCGTGGTTTGCCCACATTTTGCCGTTCATCGAACAATCAACGATGCATGACAAGCTGTTTATCGGGGGAACTCATCCAGGTTGGGCTGACAGCGGGGTGTCCGCTGGTCGTGTAAATGGTAGGACTTTCAACAATCAAGAAATCGCCTCTTTTCTCTGTCCATCGAGTCCCCTGGAAGCTGTTGGGAACGTGGGGAGGGGGGGGATGAATCACACAAAACCGCAATATGTTGGTATCTCGGGCTCGGCGAACGGAAATTCCCGGAATCAACCGTCACAATTCCGGAACAGCTTCAGGAACAACGGAGGTCAACAGCGCAATTGTTGTGGCTGTTGCGGAAGTGTCACCGGTGGCGGCGTCACGGCCAACAGTGGCATCCTGATTGGACACGGGTGGGGAGGAAAACCGATTGGAATGGCTGTTGTCAAATTCGCGGAGATAACCGACGGCACGTCAAACGTGATGGCAATCAGCGAAGCTGGTGATTGGTTCCATAACGGCAATGGTGCAAAGGTACGGGTCAACAACCACCACGGTTGGTTGATGGGCAGTCCCGGTCCAAACAATCGTAAATTCAACATTACCACGGTTCGTTATCCACCTAATACGACAGACAACACGTTGCCGGGAACTGGGAATAACGACGGTCCCAATAATGGAATCTATTCGGCTCATCCGGGTGGCGTTCAGGCGGCGCTTGCCGATGGTTCGGTGCGATTTGTGCCTGAGACGATCAATCTCTTGACACTGATGCAATTGTGCAGTCGCAACGATGGTGCGGCGTTTGAACTTCCGTAGTGGCTCGCACCTTATTTTCTTTGCTGCGTTCAGCGTTCCGCCCGTCGCCAGGGCGGAACGTTTTTTGTTGTTTTGCCAGTCCCATTGGTTTGGGTTTTTCGGTAAGCTGGCAGTCGTTATGCAGTACCGGTTAGGAACTCTTCGGTGACCGGGCCTCTTCCTCCCGCGACCGGATCTGCCGCTTCCAACTCTCCCTGAGGTGGTACCGCTGAAATGCGAATGCTAACTGGCGCAATTCTTCTTCTGGCTGCCGAACAGGCGTTCGCGCACGCATATCTGGTTGGCTTTCCACATCAGGCATTCGTCAGCGAAGTGTTGATACCCGCCAGCTTGGTGCTGGGATTTCTGGGAATTGCTTTCTTGATCTGGGGCTTGGCGCAGGACGTTCGGAAGTGAGCCGAAACTCTCGACAACGGATACGATCATCGGCCGATCACGATCGGTTTAAGGCAACGGACAGACGAATACGTTGCCTGTTAGTCGTGGTGTCATTATTCGGCGCTCTTGTCTGTCTGCGTCCGATCTGGTGGGTTTCCGAGACGGATTCCTTATTGCGAGCGGCTGCATCGCATTTGATGAGCGACCAATTCGCAGAGGCAGAACGCTGCGCCAATGGCGTTTTGCAACGCGAGCCTCAGTCATCATTAGCGTTATTGATCGCCGGGGAGGCTGCCATTCGACAGGAGCGCGGAGACGACGCGGTTCGTTATTTTCTGCGGGTCAAGGATGACGGTGGCGCGGCAGCCGTGCACGCCCTTTATCGAGCCGGAGAGCGGCTGATGGCAGCAGGCCACGCCCGCCAAGCCGAGCGATATCTGCATTGCGCGTTAGGACATGACCCGGGGCATACAAAGGCCAACAAGAAACTAGCCGTACTGTTGCAAACTCAGGGTCGTACGTGGGAATCAGCTCCGTTCGTGCGGCGCGTGCTCCTCAATGGCCAGATGGCCAAAGACCATATTCTGATGATCGGAGCTATCGATACGACGTACGTCGAGGATTACCAATTTGTCGAGAACTGCCTGGCGGCCGATTCAAGCAATTCGGAAGTGCTGTTAGGCCGAGCCAGACAGGCGTTAGTCAAGAGCCGTTTGGATGACGCGGAACAGCTTTTGCGCCGCATTGTGGCCGAACACCCTGAATCGATTGAAGCCCAAGCACGATTTGGCGGCGTGCTGCTGGATCAAGGTACTGACTCCGAATTCTTAGAGTGGCAACGCAGCCTACCGCGCGACGCCGATACCCACCCGGAGATTTGGTACGTGCAAGGGCTATGGACACGCCGCAACGGACAAAGGCGTGCGGCGATTCGCTGCTTTCTCGAGACCGCCGTTCGCGACCCATACCATAAGGGTGCCGTTTTTCAACTGTCACAATTGCTGAACGATGCTGACCATCCACATCTGGCCGAGCAGCTTGCGGTGCGCTCGCAACGCTTGTCCCAATTGCATTATTTGCTGATGGATCTGCGTTTTAGTTACAACGCGGAACTCGCACGTAAGGTCGTCGAAATCCTCGACTCGCTTGGAAGACCGCTCGAAGCCGCAGGCTGGTGTCAAATGCTCGAAATGTGGAAAACCGGCCATGAAGATTGGGCCAAGTCGAAAAAACTGCAGCTAGTCAATCATCTTCCGTCTGGCGACGAATTGGCGTTACCATCATCGCAGCTGTTGGCGAGTGTCGATCGAAGTCATTTCCCACTGCCCATTTGGTCCAACTTTGTTGGTAAGACGAGCAAACGCCAATCGATGTCACCGATCGTTGGTAAAGTACATTTCGCCGACATGGCCCCTGATGTTGGAATTGACTTCGACTATTTCAACGGCACAACAGCAACGGTTGGTCTCGTTCATATCCTCCAGGCCACCGGCGGTGGTGTGGCAGTGACGGACTATGACCAAGATGGATGGCCGGATCTGTATTTTATTCAGAGTGGACCTTTTCCTATCCGCGCCGGTCAAACTCGCTACACAAACCGTTTGTATCGAAATCTCGGCAACGGACGATTCAAGGATGTCACCGCATCGACCGTTTTGGACGATGCGGATTATGGGCAAGGCGTTGCCGTGGGCGACTACAACAGCGATGGATTTCCCGATCTGTACGTCGCGAACTTCGGCGGTAATCGCCTTTTTGAAAACATGGGTGACGGTCACTTCATCGACGTGACCGAGCAAGCGGGAGTTGGCGGCGATCGTTGGACCACAAGTTGCATGATGGCAGACTTGGACGGTGACGCGTTGCTCGAGATCTACGCTGTCAATTATGCCCTTAAGGACGAAGTGCTCAAGCTCAAATGCAAACACGAAGGTCAGCCGCGAACGTGCGCTCCGACGTTGCTGACGGCCGACCAGGACCAGCTGTATCACAACCGGGGCGATGGTCGTTTCGACAACGTGACGCTGCAAAGCGGGGTGGTGGCCGTCGATGGAAAGGGTCTGGGCGTGGTGGCAGCCGATTTCGAGCGCAGTGGACGGTTGAACATTTTTGTTGCCAACGACACGTCAGCGAATTTCTATTTCCGTAATGAAACGGCCGAGCCTGGACTCCCCTTAGCGTTCAAGGAGCAAGCCATCGTTTCCGGTTTGGGCTTCGACGAAGTCGGCAACCTACAAGCATGTATGGGAGTGGCTGCCGGCGACGCAAACGCCGATGGTTTGCTGGATCTGTTCGTGACCAACTTCTACGGGGAATCGAATGTGCTCTATTCGCAAACCGCCGGTCACAGTTTTACGGATTCAACGCGCAAAGCGAACCTGCGTGATTCCGGATTCCATATGTTGGGTTTTGGTACACAGTTCATCGATGGCGAGTTAGATGGCTGGCCTGACCTTATCATCACCAATGGACATATTGATCTTACATTCGCCCACGGCGATCCGGATCGGATGCCACCACAGTATTCGCAAAACACGGGTGACGGACAATTCGTGGAACTGATATCTGAAGGCCTGGGACCTTATTTTCAAAATCGTTATTTCGGCAGGGCTCTCGCGACCTTGGATTGGAACCGAGATGGCCGGGAGGATGTGTGCATTACCCATCTGGACGCGCCCGCTGCACTACTTACCAACACGACGCCCGATCCGGGCAATTTCTTGGCCGTACAACTGCGCGGAGTGTTGAGCAGCCGAGACGCGATCGGTGCGACGGTCACCGTCGAAGCTGGTGGACGATCATGGACGCGACAGATCATCGGAGGCGACGGATATCTGGTCAGTAACCAACGGCAACTCGTGTTTGGACTCGGGGCTGCGGAATCCGTCGCGCGTCTCACCATTCGCTGGCCTGCGGGAGAGGTCCAGGTTTTTGAGCAACTGTCACCGAACGAAGAAGTCATGATCGTCGAAGGTGGCGATTTGGTGAGATTGTCGGATCGCCAGGGAAGAACTGCTGGTTCACCGAGCATCAAATGAACGCCGTTCTTGGGATCTTGGCGTTTCATCATGACTTGGCAGCTCCGTCGCTGACATCATTCCAAAGCGTCGAGCTGGTGTGACCGTCGGCGGCTTCGAGGGCGGCAATCACCCCCGCAAACTTGTCTTCAAAATCTTGCTGCTTGCCCTCGATGACGTGGTAGTTCATGCCGACGGTGATCATGGCGCGTGGTCTCGCTTGCGGTCTGAAGGTGGATTTCGTCTGGTACGTTCTTTTCTTCTCGCAGAAGCCAACCCAAGGTACCAAAAAGTCACTCGTCCTGTGGTCGGTCGAATCAAGAAAGTTCGGGGTGGGGACGGCTGTTGTACTCTTTGATATTCAGTTAGGCTGTGCCTCACTAGAAAACTTGTATCACGTTTTTCTGAATCGCCCTTATCGAATCCCAGATCTGAAACTCGAAATCGCAAAAGATCCCCATGGGCGATCTCCTTCAACCTCTCGATCTGGTTCTGTTCTTCGCGGCGTTGATTTTCGCGATGGCCGTCGGCCTGATAGCCGGCAGGAAAGAGGAGACGTCCGAGGATTACTTCCTGGCTGGCAAGACGATCCCCTGGTGGGGAGTTGCCGGATCAATCTACGGAAGCAACGTCAGCGCCAACCACATGGTTGGAATGATGGGGATCGGTTTTAGCATCGGCTTCGCCCAGAGCCATTTCGAACTTGGGGCGATTGCCGGTTTGATGGTCCTCTGCTACGGCTTTCTACCCGTCTACCGAAAGTTGAACGTGTTCACGCTGTCGGAGTACTTGCGTCAGCGTTACGACGAGCGGAGCCAGATTTTGTATGCCGTGATCATGGTGATCATCATGGCTGTAGTGCAGATGGTGCCGGGGCTTTACATCGGAGCACGCAGTGTCTGTGTTCTGCTCGGCGGCGACGCGGTTCAACCGGCAAATATTGACGCGAGTGAGGAAGACGGCCAAGCTGCGACCAAGCATCACGTGAATTACAGCTACTACACGGGCTTTGTCATCGCGTTGGCCGTCATCTCGGCAAGCTATACGATTTTTGGAGGGTTGAAAGCTGTCGTCTGGACCGATGTCATTCAGTCAGTGTTATTGTTGGCTGCAGGACTGCTTGTGGCCTTTCTGGTATTCCGGGAGATAGGCGGATGGTCTGCGCTGATGGCAGCCGACCGCGCTGGCGAGGAGAAGATGCATCTCTATCTCCCGATGAACCACTCCCAGCTTCCCTGGACAGGTGTCTTCACGGGTCTGATGGCGATGCACTGCTTTTATTGGGGTACGAATCAGTTCATCGTCCAGCGTGCGATCGCGGCCCGCAGTGATACGGAAGCTCGGATTGGTATCATCGTGGCGGGATTTCTCAAGCTGCTAATTCCGTTCTTCGCGATCGCGTCAGGCGTGGCGGCATTCTACTTGTTCAAGGAGCGGCTGCATCGAGAAATCGCACCGGATACGGCTTTTACAGAGGTTGTCAGGCTCGTCGTGCCGGCTGGCTTTGGAATCGTGGGTTTGATTTCGGCCGGCTTGATCGGAGCGATTCTGTCTTCGATCGACTCAATGATGAACTCGGCGGCCACGATTGTCACCATCGATATCTACAAGCGTTACATCAATCCCAATGCCAATGATCGGCAGATGATTCTGATCGGTCGGCTGTCGATTGTCATCTTTGTCGTATTAGCTGCTTTGATGGCCATTTTCATCCTTGATCCAAACTCGGAGAAGAACTTCTTCCTACAGATTGTGAACTACCAGAACTATCTCACGCCCGGTCTGCTCGTGGCGTTCGTGCTAGGAATGTTGTGGAGACGCGGCACTGCGACGGCTGCGTTCGTGACGATCATCAGCGGAGTCTTCTTTTCCTGGCTTGTCGAATACACCTACAATCACCGTTTGGGTAGAATTCCGATGGTCGCCGAATTGTTCGGCGAGCAGCTGAACTTCTTTCATCGCGTCGTTGGGGTCATCCTGCTCTGCGGTGTGATCCACGTGGTGGTCAGCTTGCTGACGCCAGAAGACGAGAAGAAGGGCCGCTTGGTATGGACCGACCTGGGGGGACACGAGCCGGGCACGCTGAGAAACCTCTTTCTGGCGATCCTGGGCTCGATCTGCTTCTTTACCGTTCTCGCCCTCGTCATGGTGGCCGGAACGAATCCAGCGATTTGTGCGGTGGTCGGTTCGCTGTGGACGCTTGCCATGTTTGCCGGCGCGATCAAGCTCTACCCGCGAGAAGACGCGTCCAAGTGGTTCCTGGATGATCGCTCCTGGGCCGGACTGCTGTGCTCGGCCGCCATCTTCATGATGTACTACTTCTACTAGCGCGGCTGTGCCTCGGACGGGCGCGAGCTATCGCTCGGCTGAGGCGACCGCTCCCCGACCAACCAGCGGTCGGTGCCCGTCGCCGAAAACTTGACTCATTATCCGCGAGTGGTCAGGATGTTACGGGTCGGCCCGAAGCAGTGGGAGTCCGCCTTGCTTGTCCCGCTCGATGTGTTGCGGCTGCGGCCGATTCGAGTTTCAACTTACGCCAACCGAATCTCAATTGCTCTGGACACTGGTTCGACAACCTGGCCGAGCCTTCACCCGGAATGAACTCATGGACCTTTGTCGAGGGGAAGACGCCCCCTCGTTCGAGCGGACGATTGATGTCCACATCCGGTCCCTGAGACAAAAGCTGGGCAACCGGGCAGGAGTCATCAAAACGGTCCGAGGGGTCGGTTACCGCTTTCGATTTGGGCAGTAGTACCTTCCGGTTCCTTCATGCAACTGCCTCTCATCCGTTAGCAGTGCGAGCAGTCACACCCCTCGAATTTTCGGATT
>MPMF02096707.1_pt1 | contig 20438 bp, 12 predicted proteins | sample 1617271 | NCBI WGS metagenome assembly MPMF02 (sample SAMN05944812, study PRJNA350692) | marine metagenome | biome: marine; feature: ODZ; material: water; isolation source: 120 m water sample prefiltered with 30 um filter, filtered on to 0.2 um... | place: Pacific Ocean | collected 2012-04-09... | reverse complement strand
TCCCGTTCCTCGCTCGACAATTGAACCACATAGACCTTTTGCATCAAATCCATCCTTGGATACGTGAAAGAACTTACCGAAGAATCGGTACATACACGGTATCCAAGGATTAGTAAACTCTATGTTGACGCACCACTAGTGTCTTTCTTGGGCGGTGGCATTCACAGCTCAATTACGGCGGCTGAGTTTGGATAGCAGCCTGAGGATTTCGATGTAGAGCCACACCAGAGTCACCATCAACCCAAAAGCGCCGTACCACTCCATGTACTTCGGTGCCTTGGCCGCAGCTCCGCGTTCGATGAAATCGAAGTCCAACACGAGGTTCAACGCAGCGACAACGATGACGAACAAACTGAATCCAATACCGATCAACCCTGAGCCATGTATGTATGGAATCGAGGTGCCGAAAAAACTCATTACGAATGACACCAGATAGACCAGGCAGATTCCGCCGGTTGCTGCGAAAACTCCAGCCCGGAATTTCTCGGTGGCGCGTACCAAGCCCAAACCGTAGGCGATAAGCATCGAAAGCATCGTTCCGAATGTGAGCATCACGGCCTGGACAATGATACCGTCGTACAATGTGCTGTACATCGCCGAGATACCGCCCAGGAGCAGGCCTTCGGCAAGTGCATAACCGGGGGCAGTCACCGGCGACCACTTCGGTTTGAAAATCGTAACCAGTGCCAGGGCGAGCCCGCCAATCATTCCGCCAATCATCCAGGGCATCGCGGCCTGACCTGCGAGACTCAGGTTCCACGTGAACCCTGCCGTCAATATGGCCAGCAACAGGAGGATCCCCGTCTTGAAGGTCGTCCCCGCGACGGTCATCGTTGTAGCCGCGCCGGCAACGTCGTAACGATCGTTTGCGGTGGCCTCAAATTGTTGGAAGACCTTGCCGTTCAGCGCTGGGTTACCAGTTCGCATTGTTTCTCCATTGAATGGAATTCAGGACGCCTGTGAACTACTGCGTCTCTTGATGTGGGTTTCCGCATCATACTTGGAGAATCGGCGGTGCCTAGTAGGAGTTTTTCAGTGGACTAGTGCTGTGTCAATTTTTGATTTTAGGGTTGAAGAAGAATGGTCGCCTGGCGAGATAGTCGTTGATCGCTGCTATGTAGGTGATTCGGTCAAGGCGTTTGGTTTGCGGAGCGAACCACGACAATCAGGCTCGACAACCCTGGGCCCGAAGGCGGTCCAAAAGGGCGCAAAACAGATCGAGATTACGCTTCGGGCCAGCGCCGAGTCCGCCGCACGACTCCTGGACGCGCAGTTGCGAGTCGGCTACAAGTCAGGCCGCAAAAGACTGACGCCCTGGCGTCGCCCATTCATGACATCTGGTGTTCCGGCACGCACAGCATGAGCATCAGTAACGAGCGAAGCTTCACATTGAGTTCACCGTGCTGACTTGCCCATTCCCCGCGCGGTGGCAATTCACCGAGATGCGCGATCAGTTCCTTGCGCTTGGCGGCATCCAATGGCCGCACTAAGCAGGTCCTTGCCAGATAGTCCACGGCCTCGACGCTGTTTTTGCAGCCCCCGGCCTGAATCAGGCTCACCACGTCCACACCTTTCTGACCGACGGCATCGATCAGGCTGGCCACCGCATTGTAGCGGACAAACAAACGCTGCGAATCGATCCACGGGCGACCGTAGCGCCAGCCCTTCACGTCCGGCGGTTCCATCAACTGCATACCCATTTCCTGAAGCGCCTTATCAAGCGTCTCGTAGCTGGTAAGTGACTCGTCCACGACAAGGCGGCTGCCGTCCGATTTCGGCAACGGCTTTTCGATCGGCTGATGGACCACAAGAGGTTTCGCCCCCAGGTCCCGCAACAGCCCGACCATCAGTTCCACTGGGCTCTTGACCTGCTTGCCCATAGAGCGGCTGCTGTAGAACTGTTCGGACAGAAACAGGTTCTTCAGCATCGGCTCAAGCGCAAATCGCCGGTCTTTCAACACGTCGGCCAGGCCGTTGACTGTTGCTTTTTCCGGGTCCTGATACGCGAAATACTCGAACAGTTTGAGCGAGATAAACCGAGACGTCTCGGGCCGCTCCAGGATCAAACGCACCAGGTCGTCGCCCGTCCACGTTCCCGTCTTTCCGAAAATGGTTTTCTCCGTCGTATCGTGCCGGTCGTAGAGGAACCGATAAGTTCCAGTGGCGTGGTCGAAGTTGTAGCCCGTCAGCGACCGGGCAGCCTCGACGATGTCCTTCTCGGTGTAACCCTGATCGACTCCCATGGAAAACAGCTCCATGATTTCGCGGGCGAGGTTCTCGTTCGGATTGCCTTTGATGTTCTTGTTGTTGTCGAGGTAACGGATCATCGCCGGGTCATGAACGACCCCGTAGAGCATCGCACCGAAGTTTCCTGCCGCGTGCTCGCGGAAGAACTGGTTCTGGCGAAACATCGTGTAGCTGTTCTGCACGACGCTGTTCTGGCTCGCGAAGTGACCGTGCCAGAAGAGCGTCAGCTTCTCTTGGAGCGGCCGAGGGGATTCGACCAGCCGCTGCAGCCACCAACGACGGATCTGGACGAGCTGGTTGGCCTCCACGGATCGCGAGTCCAACCCCACGGCCCGGTTTCCCGTGCCACGGATCCGCATCTTGCTCCGCAACGGGTCAACCGAAAACGGCGTCATGGGATCGAGTGAAGGGCTGTCAGACGCCTGGCGGTAAAACTCGACAAAATGATCGACGGCTTTGTAGAGTCCCATGGCGTGCAGCTTCTCGACCTCTTGTGGCGTGCCGCCAAAGCCGGCCCGTACCAGAAGGTGCCGCGCCTTGGCGTAGTTCCATTGGTCCGGGGCGAGCGGCTTCAGCCCACCCATGGCCGCCGAGCGGTGGGTGTAGATTTCGGGAGCTGCGTCCGCAATTGTCTTGACCGCCTCGGCAACAATCTGGTCAGCGGTGGCCTCTTCCTTCGTCTGCTGCCCCGCGAACTCCTCCAAACGCTTCTTCTGCTCCGCATCGGTTTCAACTGCGGCCAATTCCCTGGCGATCCTGGCCGCCTCGCCGCTTTGCTCGGCGAGTTCTTCCGCCGTGTCTTTTCGAATGGCCGCCCACTGCTGGATCTCCATTGCCCTCAGTGACTCTAGGGTATGAAGGTCCCGCTGGAGGGTGGCGGCACGCTTCGCCTGGGCCTTGGCTTCTTTCTCCTTCTCCTCCTGCAGCGTCAACTCAACCGTGCGGATCGCCGCGGCTCTCGCTTTCGGATCCAATAGCTTCAACTCAACCGTGCGAGTCGCCGCCATCTTGTCGCGCGTCGTGAACTCCGAGACAAACAACTCGTGCGACGCCTTATTGGCTGTGATCGTGTCGGCAATCAACCGCTCCGTTGCCGTTCGCCTCGTAGCCAACTGCTTTTGCGCTGCCGTGCGTAACGCGGCCACCTGCGCTTTCGGCTTCTTCTCGGCGATGGCTTCCTTGAGTGCCGTTTCCGCTGCCCGCCAGTTCTCCAGCGCGCCCTCCGCGCGCCTCCGTTCCGAACGAGCAATCTCGCGAGTCGCCGAGCGGGCCATTCCCCGCGAACTTACCTCCGTCCTGGCCACACTCTCCTGCTTCCGGGCCGCCGCGAGGGCCGGATCGACTTTCGCAGGTTTCGGTGGCTTTTCTGCCCCATACGTCAGACCCGCAGCGCCAAAGCCAGCCGCCATCACGGCCAGCACCCACGAACTGTGTTTCGTCCACTTCTTCATGATCTCGAATCCCCTCCGTTCAATGCGTTCTGGCTGAATAGGAATTCTGATCCCCCGCCGCCTCTGATGCAACTGTCCGTCTGCTGCTCTTGCGATTTCTTCCCCCCTCTTTTCACCCCTTGGTCAGGTAGCTTACAGAGGCCGAAAAAGACTCCCGACCCCGTTACCATTCGACTTACGTGACCTGATCGAACGGTATTGGGGTTAGACTGGGTCCGAGATTGAGGTTGTCGTGATCTTTTATCGTCAACTCGTACAGAACACGGTAACATCAATCAAACCAACGTGTTTTGAAAACTCGGAACGCGCGCAATAATCGCTGGGCCAGCGCACGACTGCGGATTCAACTCGACAACAAGAAGGTACAAAAATGAAGCACGTAGCTTTAAGCCACCCAACTTGTCGGATGTCGCTTGACAGCGACCAAGCAAAGATGCTCGTCGCTTGGCTTCTCGTCTGCTTCGCGATTACCGGCACGAGCCGCGGGCAAGACCGTCCGCTTGATCCCCAAGAGGCGGCCAAGACGGCGATCATGCCGGAAGAGTTTTCGGTCACGGTCTTCGCGGCCGAGCCGGATGTGCAACAGCCGATAGCGTTTTGCATCGATGATCGCGGACGGCTATGGGTCGCCGAGGCGTATAACTATCCTAACCACGGCACAAGGCCCGGCGATCGCATCTTGATCTTTGAAGACGCTGACGGAGATGGCCGGTTCGATAAACGTACCGTCTTTTACGACAAGCTGAATTATGTCACCGGCATCGAGGTCGGTTTCGGCGGGGCGTGGGTTATGTCGCCGCCGTACTTTTACTTCATCCCCGATCGCAACGGCGACGACCGACCTGACGGCGAGCCACAAGTTCTGTTGGACGGCTTTGGGAACCACGCCAACGCGCACAATCTGGCCAACGGGTTTTCCTGGGGACCGGACGGCTGGCTGTATGGAACGCATGGCCGCACAAACTGGTCCATGCTGGGCAAACCGGGTACGCCGGATGACCAGCGGGTTCAGTTCGATGGCGGCGTGTACCGTTACCATCCGATGCGACACGAGTGGGAGTCGTTCGCCGACGGCACGACCAATCCATGGGATGTCGACTTCGACGACTACGGCCAGGCATTCATCTCCAACATCGGCCCGCGGCACCTGTATCACGCCATCCAGGGCGCGCATTACGAACCCTGGAGGAACAGGAAGAGCAGCCAATATGCCTACCAGCGCATCCCTACCATCGCAGACCATCACCATTGGCCGGACGTTCTTCGCCGCGGCACACGGGACAGCGACCCACTCACTGGCGAGGACCACGCCGGTGTCTTGATCTACCTCGGAGACAACTGGCCGGACCACTACCGTAACACTGTTTTGATGTGCAACCTGCACGGCCGGCGGATCAACAATGACCTGCTGGCGCGCAAAGGATCCGGCTACACCGCCAGCCATGGACCGGACACGGTGAGTTTCAAAGACCCGTGGTTCGTTGGTGTGACGCTCCGCTGTGGGCCCGACGGAGCGGTCTATGTGAGCGACTGGTCCGAAACGGGAGAATGTCACTTCCGCACGAATACGCATCGAGCTACGGGGCGCATCTACAAGATCACGTACGACAACGTAGGACAGACTGCTAATACTGCTAATCCGTCCGAAAAGAATGACGGATTGGCAATCCATCCTGCGGTCAATATCACCAAGCTCGGCGATCAAGAACTGGTTCGTCTGCAACTGCATAAGAACGACTGGTACGTCCGCCACGCGCGGCGAGTGTTGCAGGAGCGGACCGCGACCGGCCGTGACATGAGTGCCGTGCATCGGTCGTTGCTGGATATTTTCAACAGCAACCCCGATGTCACCCGCACGCTGCGCGCCATGTGGGCGCTACACGTCACCGGCGGCGCACACGCCATGTTCTTGCGCTCGCAACTCGATCACGAGAGCGAGTACGTCCGCGCTTGGGCAATCCGGCTGTTGTGCGAACGGAAGATTGTTTCCGCCGCAACTATCGACAATCTCGCGCGGGTGGCCAAGGAAGATCGTTCCGCGTTTGTGCGGCTGCATCTGGCCAGCGCACTACTACGATTGCCTTTCAAAGCTCGCTGGCCGATCGCCGAGGAACTCGTCTTGCACGCCGAGGACGCAGAAGACCCGAACCTGCCGCTAATGTATTGGTACGGCATCGAGCCGCTAGTGCCGGTCAACACACCTCGGTCGCTGCAATTGCTGCGGAATGCGAAGATCCCGATCATCCGTCAGTTCATCGCTCGACGGGCAGCTTCAGGTGATGGTTTGTTGTCCCGGCTCGATCAGTTGGTGCAGTTTCTGTCTGAGGCGAACGACTTGCACATTCAGCTCGATATGCTTGATGCGATCAGGGAGGCGCTGCGCGGCCGGCGAGACTTGGAGCCGCCGGATGAATGGCCAAAGCTGTACGCGAAACTGGCCAAGAGCAACAGTCCCCGACTGCGCTGGCGATCACTGCGTCTGGGGCTGCTGCTGGGCGATACCAAGGCGATGGACACGATGCGGAGACTCATCATGGACCCAGAGGCGTCGATCGCCGATCGGCGTGAGGGGCTCCAGGATCTGGTTGAACAGAAAGACCTCGACCTCCCACTGCTGTTACACAAGTTAATCGATCAACCCGCCATGCGGGCTGCCACCTTGCGCGGCTTGGCGGCGTATGACCATCCGAACACGCCACGGATCGTCCTTGAGCATTATGCGTCGTTTACAATCGCTGAAAAGCAAGATGCCGTCGTCACGCTAACCTCGCGACCAGCTTATGCGTTCGCATTGCTCGAGGCGATCGAAAAGAGCCAAGTCACTCGCGGCAACGTCTCGGCCGCCACGGTTCGCCACTTACAGAAGATGAACAGTCAACCGGTCAATGAGAAGTTGGTCAGCCTCTGGGGTGTAATTCGGCCGGAATCCAGGGACAAGGCGGCACTGACAGCCAGGCGCAAAAGGATGCTTTCGCGCGAGTTCCTCGCTGGAGCCGACCTGCCGAGCGGCCGAGCGATCTACAGCCGAACCTGCGCCGCCTGCCATACGTTGTTCGGCGACGGTGCCAAGATTGGGCCGGACATCACCGGCTCGAATCGCGCCAACCTCGACTACATCTTGGAGAACATCCTGGAACCCAGCGCACTGGTCGAAAAGGCCTATCAACTGACCATCGTTCAAACCGAAGACGGTCGCATTATCTCCGGCCTCCTTGCGGAGCAATCCGACGATACGGTCACTATCCAAACGCAAAACGAGCGGATCATCCTACCCACCGGCGACATCGATACGATGAAGCGGACCCCGGTCTCGATGATGCCCGAAGGCTTGCTCAAGGAGTTAAAAGACGCCGAAGTCCGCGACCTCATCGCGTACCTCGCCAGCCCCATCCAGGTACCGCTCCCGAAAGGCTATAACGCGATGGGAGATGAGTAAGATGAGTAAGCAGTGTTCGATCTTTTATAGTCGTCTTTCGCTCCGCGAAAGGCGACTATCGGACAGTGATTCCTCGAACGATTCTAAGCCACAACACGACTGTAACCAGGCCGATCCCGACCAACACAGTTGATCGACACTCGTACCGCGCTTCCGCATTCACCACAGCGTCACAGCGTCACGGCCGACGCTCGTACCAAGTTGCAACGAGCGTTCTTTCGCGAAAGATCGTCCTGGCACCAGACGACGAGCCGCGAGCGAGACAGTTCGATTGTAGCTGCCCATACGGTTACAAACGCGTTACCCGGGCGATGGTGGTTTGGCCGTACAATTGGGCGCTGTGTCATGAACGGCATGGCTTGGTAACCGACGGTCGATGTCGCCGGGAAACGGTCACGTATCTATTCGGCAGAAGAAGGAGAATGAAGATGACAATTCGAGATCTCATAGCGGTCCTGGGCGTTGCTGCGGTGACGATGGCGTTTACACTCGCGGTCGGGCGGCCTGTGCGTCTGGGGGCCAATGACGCGGCGAGTGAGCTCATCCCTGAAATCGCTCAACCGCGGTTGGAGATTGACGGCTGCGTGCTCGTCCTCACATCAGACAAGAGGGAATACTCACCGGAAGAGAAGCCGGTGCTTTCGATCAAGGCGACCAATCCAACACGTCAAGCTGTCAAGACGAGTCTGTCGGTGAACATCTCGGCGACCAGCCCCGCCTCGCGGTTCTCGCGAAGGATGGTGCTACCTGAGATCCTCTGGACGAAGCAACACCCCCTCACGCTCAATCCCGGCGAGACCAGGGTTGTCACGCTGGCCACCGAAACTCCCCTGCCCAAGGGCAAGAGCATCTCAATAACGATGGGCGACAAGAAACAGGCAGCGATGATCAGTTCGGTGCAGATACTCAGACGCAGCCAGGGTCCCAACCCGGCGATCGCGCCACGGGAAATCTCACGTCGATGAGGCAGCCGCCAGAAACAGAAGGTGCGACGGAGATGAGTTCCACAACGGCCGTATCCACCATGGCGCGGCACTGTCGCGTGCCGCTGGGAGTGGCGTTGGGCCTGGTCGCTTCGGTCCTCGTCCTCCCGGCACTTGACGGCGACAGTACGGCCAGCGTTTCCAGCGGGCCGCTGTTGAGTGATTGCGACGGAGCAATTGACCAGCTGGTGATTCACTACGTCCGCGGAGCGGACGAGATCGTCGGCACCGTCTATTGCGACTTTCTAAGGCAACTGCCTGCGGAGGTGACAGTCCACGTTGTCTGTCCCGACCGGCCCGCCTACGACGAACTGACAGCGGAGGTCGGCACGACTAGCTGTAGTCTTTCGCCGGTAATCCTTGGGCATCCGATTACAAGCTGGTCACGAGATCGCTGGTTGGCGTGTGCCCCAGCCCCGGGCGAGCGGACGGCGACCGTCATGTCGCCGCGCGAGGAGATGGGTGCGGATATCTGGCCGGAGCGAGCCGGCGACGCGCTGGTCGGCGACGGCCTGGCAGCGGCGCTGGGACCCGCGGACGTCGCCTCGGTGCGCAGCGAGTTGTATTTCGACGGTGGCGACTTCGTGGCCGACGACCAGACCGTGTTCGTCACGCCGGGCGTCCTGTTGCGAAATCTTCAGCACACTGTTGAAACGCGCGAGCAGTTGCTTCTACGTCTTTCCAAGGCCGCACAGCGCGACATCGTACTGCTGCGCGACGCCCCCGACCACCACGCGGGGATGTACATGATGCCCGTGGGCCAGCGGACCGTTTTGGTCGGTGATCCAGAAATGGCGAGGGAACTTCTCGCTGGTGAAGCCGGGGAAACAGCGGCCCGTTTGTGTCCTCCCCAGGGACCGGACTTCCGCCTCGAGACGACTACCCGTTTTGACGCCGTGGCCCGGCAGTGCCGCGCCGCGGGCTACCGCGTGATCCGTATCCCAGTCGTACCGGGACGTGACGGCCGGACGTATGTCACGTATCTAAACGCCATCCTCGATCAGCGCGGCGGGCGTCGTACGGTCTACATGCCCGTATTCGACGGGGCCGACGTGCTCAACCGCGCCGCACAAGACGTTTGGGCTCGCCTGGGATATGACGTGCGCCGGGTGAACTGCAGCGCGTGCTACATGCACTTCGGCAGCCTTCGCTGCCTCGTGAACGTGTTGCGGCGCACTACTGATCTTCCGCGAACCTTGGATGACTATACGGACAAACTTGACTCAACTAAAAAGATGTCGACGCCTTAGTAACCATAATCCAGGCTAACACGGATCGATGGAAAGCACGCCCCAAACGTAATGAATAGGAATAGTGTGAATTCGCGATTCGGCTGCTCTCGCTCCTAGCTACGGCCCGCTTCGCGCACAATTGCAGCGGAGAAACCGCCGGGGATGCGCACTTCGGCGTAAGCCTTGCCGTCGCGTTCGACTCTCCGCACGGGGTAACGGTCAGTGGCGCGGCCTTCACGATCATACACGTAAGCGCGAAACTCACTGGCGTCGTCCCAGCCGAACAGCCCGCTACGACTGGTCAGGATGCGCTCCTTGCCGATCACGTATCCGGTGTGGAGTTCCAGCGGCGTGAAGGGGTACATGTGCTCGGTGAGCGTCTTGTGCGTTGCCGAAAAGTTTGATCCGTACCAAGCGTACAAGCAGCCGTAATCGAGTGCCCTCAACATGATGCGATAGGCGTCCCGTTCGCTGCGCTCCGTGAGGTGGTCGCCTAACGCAATGGGGCTGTAGAGCAGCATTTTTCGGCAGTGGCTGATCGAACCGGTTTCGGTGAAGGCCGGGAACTTGTGATCGGCGAGCGTGCGCGTCCACGGGGCACCGTTGGTAATGAGCACCGCGCCACGCTGCTGGATGCGCTTGACCTGGTGGGCGCGAAAGTCGCGGCTGAGCAACGCCACACTGCCTTTGAGGCGGCGCACACGATGCGTCTTGGGATCGATGTCGGCCGAGCAACCGTCGAGGTGGCTGTAGACGAACGGCGTGGTGGACCAGGCGAACTCGTCCCAAAACACACCGTCCACGCCAATGCGGTCGAGCATCACATCCAGGACACCTGCGCTCTCGTGCCCCCAGTGTCCCGGCCGAAGTGTCGGAATGTAGAGGCTCATGTAGCTGTGACGTCCCTGGCCGTAAGTGATGTGATTGCCGGCGGCGTCGAGGGCGCGATCGTCGGCGAAGCGGTGCTTGTTCGGCTCGTGGGTGTCGAGAAAGCTGTGATAGTAAATCCCGGTCTTGACGGAACGGTCGGGATACCAGCGGCGGACGCGCTTGTGAAAATCGTGATAGATCGTGTGCGGGCCGGCGGCCCAGTCGGTCGAGCGCGCAGGATGACCCTGCTTGGTCCGTACGCCGTAGTTCGACTTGACGACGAAGTTGGCGCTCTTGTTCTCGATGAACGATGTGAACGTCTTGTCCGACCACTGATAGACCGGCGGCTCGTGGAACATGAATGCGAAGCAGACATCGAGCGTGAAGTTGGCCTTCAGCAACCGCCGGGCCGCGTTCACGAAGGCATAGAAATCCGGATCAGCGCTGGGAACGACGGCTAGCTCGGCTGTGTACGTTGCCTGCGGTGCGAGCACGAAGTGGGGATCCGCAAGCGAGATTGAACCACCGTCTGCGACCATGTTGGCGTGAACGCGGAATTCGTCATTCAGGGCGACCAGTCCTAGACCGCCGCTGTTGGTTGCGGCGTAGGCGCTGGGGTTGGCGCCGCCCGAGTGTCGACCCGACTTCGTCGGCATCTTCGCTCCGGCGAGCCAAACGCCGGTAGCGTCCCCACCCACAGGCAACCGATGACGCTGCATCAAAGGCAGGTTCTCATCCGTTAAGTTCGTGAATGTGTCGCGCACTTCGATCCACTCGTCATGCTCAACGACTTCCCGCCGGTGGCGGAAATAGCGGTTGTCGCCCGTGACCCATTGGCCGCCGGGCGTCGAAAACTCGCTCTGCAGTTTAAGCGCGTAGCCGTTGACAACCAGCGAGATCGTCGCTCCCTGCTCATCCAGGTTGCGGTAGGTTCTTGGAAACTCTCGCTGCGGCACAATCACGGGCAGTTCGCCGGTCGGAGCCGGCCCAAACTGCTGCGTCGCGGGTTTGTCCGGGCGCGTGCGGAATGCGACTTCCCCCAGCATCAGTGTGTACTGGAGTCCGGACGATTGCGTATTCAGAAATGTGATCGTGTTGTCACCTTCTTGGAGCAACCCACCGATGTATAGCTCGTACTCGCACGCCTTGACTCCGTCGGTCAGTGCATACACGGGATCTTTATCGGTGACCGTAAAATCCGGGGCCCAAGGGATCAGGAAACAACCGTCTCCCTGGGCCACGCTAAGCACGTGGCCGTTTTGCATCGTCGCTGTGGGTGGGCGATTGCTGAGGCGTGTTGCGTCGATCGGCTTGCCGTTGATCAACAGTTGCACACCCCGATTGCAATAACCACCGGCTCTATCGGACTGCGCCGCAATCTTGAAGAATACGTATGGCTCATGCCCCTCTCGACGCTTCTCCGCTTGCCAGGTGAGGGAGCTGCGCTCGCCGGGCGACACGGTCAGCTGATCGGCAAGAACTGAGTCGCGGCCGGGCGGGTCGGCTCGGACCGATTCGGCCGCCAGCGCCTGCAGACAGAGCAATGTCGTCGTCAAAACGGTGAGTGCTTGTCGCATCGTTGGGATCTCGGTGGCTTGTGGCGGTGTAGTCACATAACAGAAACATCATGAGGCCGTACACGGTCTCCGTGTGAGCCCATCCTATCCCGGCAACAAGTGTCGCGCAATGGATAGTCTACATCGCCTCCGTGTCGGTCAACAAGACATTGGTCTGTTGGCCAATCGCGGCATTCTCTCGAAGCAAATGGGTGCATTCGCGGTTAGGTTGGGAGGACTGGATCTCCGGGGTTCACTGGAGGAATCGGCGAGAATTTGCCGTGGCTGCGACAACAGCTGTGCTGCGGACTCGAGTGCTTGAGAGTACACTTGGATGACCAGCGAAACGAGGTTTCTCGGCCGGACTGCGATATCGCGACGTGTGATGCGCGCGTACCGGTTCTCGTTATGTATTCGCGAGAAGAGTCGATCATCGCTCGCCAAGCCCGACAACTGGTCGTCCATGGCGATTCGCCAACAACGACGCCGCGAACGAGTGGCTCGACAGATTGATTACCGAACCGAAGGGTGCTTCATGCCGATTGCGAGTTTTCTGGGTGAGATGCAAATTACTTCTGTCGTTGGCTGTCGGCGAGTCCCGTCGCAAAGGCAAGGGTGGGATATGACCACGAACCGATTCCCGATTCACTCAGCCATCTCTCTGCTTCTCGCTCTTGGGGGCCTTTTGTCGGCTGTCTGGCCGGAATCCAGCTGGGCCGCCGACTCGTTTGTAGCGTTCGAGTCCGGCCATGTTCGGCCGCTCGCTCTTTCGCCATCGGGGAAGTTCCTGTTCGCAGTGAATTCTCCAGACAATCGCCTGGAGGTGTTTCGGGTACAGAAAAGTGGATTAAGTTCGATAGGCGAGGTAGTCGTAGGGCTCGAGCCCGTAGCCGTCGCTGCTCGGACCGATTCGGAAGTGTACGTGGTGAACCACCTTTCTGACAGCGTCTCGGTCGTCGACGCCAGCGACCCTTCGCAGCCGTTCGTACGTGAGACGCTACTGGTTGGCGATGAGCCTCGCGATGTTGTCATTGCAGGCCGGCAGCGTGACAAGATCTTCATCACGACAGCTCACCGCGGTCAGAACTATCCCCGTGATCCCCAGTTGACTACACCATCGGTGGGACGCGGCGACGTATGGGTTTTTGCCGCGGACGATCTGTCGCACGACCCCCACATTCTCACGCTGTTCTGCGATACGCCCCGGGCCCTGGCCGTGAACTCGGACGGGACGCGCGTTTACGCAGCCGCCTTTCACTCAGGTAACCAGACGAGCGTCTTGACGGCTACCGCAACGATCCCGAAACAGCCGGTGAACGAGGCGATCGCGGACGGTTTTGTGGGGCTCGGGCCGCCACCGCCGGTGCAGAGTGAAGCTGGCGTCCCGGCTCCCATTGTCGGCGTGATGGTCAAGTTCGACCAAGCCACGCGACAGTGGCGGGACGCGGCAGGCCGCGACTGGTCGGCACGGATGCGCTTCAACCTGCCCGATAAGGATGTGTTCGTTTTGGATGCTACCCAGGACCCGCCCGTCGAATTGGCTTCGATCAGTGGAGTGGGCACGATCTTGTTCAATCTGGCGGTCAATCCGGCCAACGGCAAAGTTTATGTTTCCAACCTTGAATCGCAAAATCACGTTCGCTTCGAACCGGTTCTGAATGGCAGGATCGCCCTGAATCGTGTCACGATCATCGACAAGCTCGAAGCCACTCCCGTCCACCTCAATCCGCACATTGACTACACGACGCCTTCAGGCCCGCAGGACGAGATTAACGATAGTCTCGCGTTGCCGTTGCAGATGGCGTTTGCCGGCGACGGCAAGACGTTGTACATCACGGCGTTCGGTTCACAGACGGTCGCCGTACTCGACGAAAATGCCAGCGTAGTCGATCGTATCGTCGTGGGTGGAGGCCCCAGCGGACTGGCTCTGGATGAAGCGCGAAAACAGCTTTACGTGATGAATCGCTTCGATCATACGATCTCGATTGTCGACACAGATGCCGGTCGGGAGACGGGCGCTGTTGCGCTGCGATACAACCCTGAACCGAAAGCTGTTCGCCTGGGCCGCCCCGTTCTCTACAACGCCGCCTATTCGGGGCACGGAGATGCTGCTTGTGCAAGTTGTCACATCTTCGGCAACATGGACGATCTGGCTTGGGACCTGGGAGATCCCGGCGGCGAAGTTCTGCGCAACCCAGTCAACCGAGTAGAAGTGCAGAAGCGTCAAGGACGAATGAAGAGCTTCCACCCAATGAAGGGTCCGATGACAACCCAGAGCTTTCGGGGCCTCGACGGCGCCGGGCCCATGCATTGGCGCGGAGACCGCAACGGAGTGAACGCCGGTGCCGAAAACCCTGACCCGAACGATGAGCGTCAGGCCTTCATGCACTTCAGAGGAGCTTTCCAAACCCTACTCGGGATGGAAGAGGAGCTGCCTATCTCGGAAATGGAGAAGTTTCGTGACTTTGTGCTCAGGATCAAGTATCCACCGAATCCGATCATCAACATCGACGGCACGTTGACCAAGCTGCAAGCCGCCGGCAAGGAGATCTTCGGCTCGGATGGCTTGCGCGACGCCTTAGGAGGCGACGGCAACAAGTGCGCCTCGTGTCACACGCTTCCGCTGGGAACCGATGGACACGGATCTTTCGAATTGGAGCCTCAAGAGTTTAAGGTACCGCATCTGCGCAACCTCTATCAAAAAGTTGGTATGTTTGGTTTCCCAATTCCGAACATTGTTAAAGAGCCGGGGATTCTCAGTGTCGGTCCCACAGCACACTTGGGCGACCAGATCAGGGGAACCGGTTTTCTCCACGATGGGTCGATGCCAACACTGTTCAATTTCTTTCGTGTTGCCTTCGATTTCGACCGCCGCGGCACCGCAGCTCCGTTTACGTTTCCCGATGCTCCAGGGCGCTCGGGAGATCAGAAAGTCCGGGAGCTTGTCTCCTTCTTGTTCGCCTTTGATACCGGGCTGGCACCTGCGGTGGGGCAGCAAGTAACGCTCGATGCAAAGAATCTGTCCGAACGCACGGCCCGCTACCTGACGTTACGCCAACGTGCCGAGGCCGGTGATTGCGACCTGGTGTTCCACGGTCGCGTCGGGGGCACGAACCGCTCAGGTCTGTATCTGCAGGGTACCACTTATCAGTCCGATCGCGGGGAGCAGCACTTCTCAGAGCAGGACCTGGTCGCAGCGCTTGCCGACGGCGGTGTCGTGACGGTCTCTGCGGTCCCCGTGGGCAGTGGCAAACGCATCGCCATCGACCGCGACGAAGACGGGCAGCTGGATCTGGACGAGGTCGAGGCCGGTTCCGATCCGGCTAACACCGCGCCAACTCGAGTCAGCTTCCCGTGATTGCTTCCTGGGACCCATCCAGCTTATGCTACTGCATTCGGTTCCACAGCACGGACGGCTGGATCGGCAACACCGGCTGGCGCGCGCCTCTGCGAGCCAGTTCTCAGGAAATTCTCGATGCCAAGACCGGCGAAGAGGAAGTCCATCTTTACACCAGCCCCGCGGGTGAACACCCTGACTTTCTCGACTGCGTGAAGAGTAGGAAAGACCCCAATTTCCCAGTTGACATCGGCCATTGTGTAGCTTCTTAGTATTTGGTTTGCTACGGTTTTCACCCCATAGCATCTCTCCCCAGGGAGAGGTCGCGGCTTCAGCCGCGGGAGAGGGGCCTTCGCCTTTCAGTAAGATTCTAGCTGCCGCATCGTTTCGTTCAGTGCGTAAGTTAGAAACTTGTCCATCGGGTGTTTCAGCGATTCCAACGCGATCTCAGCGGCGTACGCTTCTCTGAAAAAGCTGCAAGCCCGCACCGCTTCCAGCCGCACGCGTGGATGCACGTCGTGCACTTGGACCAAGAGCAATTCGAGTGGGTCTGTTACATCGTCGCGCCAGAAGCAGAGCACGCGCGTCGCGGCTGCTCGCGCCCGATAGTCTGGTGAACGGAGCGTGCGCCGGAGCAATTCCACGTTAATCGCGTGGTGACACTGATACATCCACAGCGCCTCCAACATGTGGTGCTCGTAGTCCGGATCGTCCTTGGCGAGTCCGTTGACCCAACGATCTAACGCCGCGATGACCTCACCGGAAGGCCGCGACCCCAATTCGATCTTGGCGCGGTACCGTACACGGTTTTCGCGTTCTTTCAACAACTCGAGTAACTTGTCGATCGGTTGGCCGGCGATGCTTGCCGGTTCGAGAAGCGGACGGCCAGGATACGTAACGCGATAGACGCGGCCGTGCGTCCGGTCGCGGCTCGGGTCGCGGATATTGTGTTGCATATGGCCGATGATCGGATTCTGCCAGTCGAGGAAATAGATAGCGCCGTCGGGACCCATCTCGATATCGACGGGTCGGAAGTTCTCGTCCGACGAGTAGACGATCGGCTCGACTTCCGTTGCAGAGAATCCGGAGTCAGCGTCTTGCAACGCATATTGAAAGATGCCGTGGAACCCAATCACGTTGGCGACCAAATAGTTGTCCTGGAGGTCGTCGGGAAAGTGCCGGCTGGAGAGGATCTCCGTGGCCGAGCATGGACGGGACCGCTGCTCAAAGAATGGAAAATAGCGCTCGTGCTTGGCCGGGAAGTTGATCCGGCCGGAGAAGGCCGTCGCGTAGTAGTTCACGTTGCCGGTGGCGTCGTTCACGAAGTCCTGGCCCCAGCGATCAAACACATGGCCATGTGGATTGGCGAAAGCGTATGCGATATACACCTCGAACCTCTGCGTCCGCGGATCGAAGCGGAACACGCCCGAGTCGGCCGACCGCTGTGGCGGCCCCCAGATCGATTCGACCTGCGTGTGGTGGAAGATACCCTCTTGGAAAAAGAGGGTGCCTCCTGGACCGAATACGAAACTGTTCAACCCGCAATGCGTGTCGGCCGAATCGATGCCGGTCAGGATTCGCTGCCGGAAGTCGGCTTTGTCATCACCATCGGTGTCTTTCAGATACAGCAGGTCCGGCTGGTTGCCAACGAACAAGCCTCCATCGTAAAACTCCAATCCCGTGGGTACGTGTAGCTTGTCGGCAAACACGCTGCATCGATCTGCCCGCCCGTCGCCGTCGGTATCCTCGAGGATCAGGACTTTGTCGTTCATCTCTTCTTGCGGCTTCCAATGGGGATAGGACGGCATCACCAAGACCCACAGCCGGCCTTTCGTGTCAAAGGCCATCTGCACCGGGTTGGCCAGTTCGGGGAAATCCTTCTCTGAGGCGAACAGGTTCGCCTTCATGCCTTTGGCCAGTGTCATCCGGCCGATGGCCTCTTCCGGATCTAGGAAGACGTGTGTGCCGCCTGGGCCCGAACCGGATTCGTTCGTCTTGACCTCGAGCAACGGTGGCGTGTTGCTGTCGTCGATTTGGAGATCCCTGCCTTGCGCAGCCGCCCAAATGCGTGGGTCGCGGTTGGCCGTCATCACGTCAAGGACCTCCATTTCGCGCTGCATGACCTCGCGATTAGTTTGTCCGTCGACGAACTTCAGCCAGGAACGACCGCCGTAAATGGAATAGCCATCCACGGTGCGATACCGATGGAACCAGCAAAAGTTCTTTTCGAGCACGGCAGCGCGGATCTTCTCCAGCCACGCGGCATCGCGTTCGATTTCCAAACCGCCGGGAAAAAGGGCTCTTTCCATGACCGGAGCCAAAACCCGATGGCCATATTCGTTGAGATGAATGCCGTTGATCGTCAGTGGCTGCTTCGATGCGGCATACATCTCGAGCGTCGGGCGGAACAGATCGACGTACGCGATGTCATTGGCCCGCGCCACCTCGGCCATGGCCCGGCTGTAGAACGCGATTCGCTGGTTGTTGTCGCTGCCATCGGGCAGGTGTCGGTCATGCAGGTTCTCGTGGGCGATAGGCGAAAAGAGTACCACGCGGGGGGCCGTTACACCGTTGAATTTCTGCGCCAGTAGATGCTTGACGTAGTCGTCCAGATCTTTCCGGAATTGGTCCAGCCGCTGCCGGTCGCCGAAAGACTCGTTGTAGCCGAAAAAGGCGAAGATCACGTCAGCCTTGTGGAAGCTCAAATGCTCGTCGGGGGTACCAAACCCCCGCGATCGCAGCCGCAACGTTAACTCGTCGCCCGAAAAGCCCAGGTTGCGGAAGACCAGTTCGTGTTGGGGAAACCGGCTGTGGACAAGCGCCTCGAACCACCCGTCGTGCTGCAGGCGCTCGGCCAACGCATTGCCCACAAGGCAGATACGGTCGCCTTTTGCCAAGGTCAGCTCTGCTGCCGCCGCCCCCACGAAAGCCTGCACGCCCAGCACCGCGGTAAACAACGTGCGGATGATCATGAGACTTTGCCTATGGCAACTTTGCCAACTCCAGATCCAGCTTGCCGCTGTCGTCGCGGTCGCGGAGAACCATGATCTCGTCGTCGTTCAGTTTGTCGACTTGGACGACTCCGAAAAGCACATCCATGATTTCAACGCCGTCCGGACCGGTCTTATTCTTGGTGTCCCGGCGAACGGCATTCTCGTTGATCTTGTCCGTCGAGATGTAACCCATGTCGACACGGACGACCCACCACTTGCTCGGGCCAAACAGGTTTTTCTTGAAATGGAAACGGAAGGTGTTCGTCACCAGCCAGTTTCGGCCGTCTTTCTGGTAGGTGAACATGTCCAGTGGACGGTTACCGGAACCGAGCTCGATGATGCTGGCTCCCAGAACACTGTCGCCCGATTTCAACTCGTCCAGCGGGAACCTGACCAGTGGCGTGCAGCCGAAGCCTCCCACCAGGTAATGCTCGCCGTCCTTTTCGAACGGAATGAACGACTGAATGGGAGTCTTTGTTTCCCATCTGCGGTGCGAGATGTGATACACCTCGGCACTGTAGATGTTGGCCTTCGAACCGTGCTCGAGCGGAAACGGAATCGAATAGATCTTGTTCGCCAATTCGTCGGTACACTGTCCCGTCGCCAAGACCCCATCTTCGGCGAACGCCACACTATTGATGTTCCTCAGCTTCGCATTCTTGGCTGCCGGCAAGGTCACGCGAACGTAACGGCTTTTTTCCAGATCGAGCGGATTGATCTTGCCGTCAGTGTCGACGGTGAGAATCGCAAAATGGTTATCCTGCTGGCGGCGCACAGACAGATAAACCTTGCCGCTCTTGGGATTGACGACCATGTCCTCAATCTTCACTCCCTCCGGCTTGGCTTTCATGCTGGTGGCGATCAGGTTGTTGACGTTGTCAATGCGCTTCTTCAGTTTCACGAGGGGTCCAGTGTCGCCAGTGTCGATTGCCACCACCGCGGCACCCGCCGGATCGGCGACCAGCAACAGGCCACTGGGCCCAAAACTCATGCGGCCGATCGACTTGAGTCCGGGATTTCCCGTCTGCGCGCCTGCCAAATAGTCCACCCCTTTCAGTTCGGCTCTGGCCTGCTGGCCTCCGAACAACGTCGACAAACACCCCAACGCGACAGTCATGCAGGTGACAACCAGAAAGTGCGTCTTCGTTCTCATGATGTTGATCCTTTTTTCTCGAACCGGTTGGTGCTGGTTCTGAATATTGGGAAATCCGGGATTGCTGCTCGCCCGATCGGCGTTCGATCAGGATACCGATTCATGTGCGCAAGTTCCAGCATTCCCCGTACAGACATTCTTCGAACCAAAAAAAGGCCCCCCCTTTCGTCGTCCGCGCGATGTAGCACGGACACACGCGCGGATCCGCACGTCTTGCGCTGCAGTATCGGTACTCGAAGGCTAAAGGAACTTGCCGGTCCCTACTTCCATTCGCTTTGCGTCCTGGCGAGCGGATTTTTGGCGACTGCGACGACCGATTTTCGCGTCTCACAAGCCCCCTCGGCATGTGAATTGCGTGGGTAAGATCGGCATATCCAAATGCCGATTCGATTTGCAGTAGCTTTCAGCAATGTCTTGTTTGGGAGGACGGGTATGACACAGCTCAAAGACTATGCGACGGTGGAAGTGGTCACGGTCGCAGCCGATGCATCGATTGATGATGCCATTAAGTTACTGGGGGAGCATCATGTCCGACATCTGCCTGTTGTTCGAGACGGTCTACCGGTTGGAATGGTCTCAGAGGGCGACGTGCTGGTAGCTGTTGGCGGCGTACCAAGCGAACAGCGTGTCTCGAGCCATGACGCAACGGTGTGCTATGCAGGCCCGACTGTTGTTGAGCAGATCATGACAGCCAACATCGTAACGCTCTCATCTGAAGAACCGGTCGCGGTTGCGGCGCGGGTGATGCTCGAGCGACAAATCTCCGCGGTGGTCCTCATTTCGAACGAGACCGTTGTGGGTATCGTCACGGAGACGGACTATTTACGGCAGTTTGTCGACGAGAACACGCTCCTGCCCCATGTGTATAGGCAAGAATCTGTCGCCAGCCACATGACGACCGAGATCGTGACAGCCGCCCCAACCGAGAGTGCGTTCACACTTATGCGGAGAATGTCCAAGCGAATTCGTCATTTGCCGGTCCTGGACGATGGCAAGCTGGTCGGAATTCTGTCTGATCATGACGTCCGCCGCGCCTTGGCGCTCGACAGAATTGAACAGATCACGAAGCCAGAGGAACGCATTCGCCTGATGGAGAAGTTCGACGCGGAACACATAATGAACAGGAATGTCAAAACGACGACACCCACCGCGACACTCGCACAGGCTGCCAAACAGATGA
>MPMF02135602.1_pt1 | contig 20445 bp, 17 predicted proteins | sample 1617271 | NCBI WGS metagenome assembly MPMF02 (sample SAMN05944812, study PRJNA350692) | marine metagenome | biome: marine; feature: ODZ; material: water; isolation source: 120 m water sample prefiltered with 30 um filter, filtered on to 0.2 um... | place: Pacific Ocean | collected 2012-04-09... | reverse complement strand
TATCCCACTCAATAAGAGTTTTATTGGTAACACGTAATAATTCTCTTGCTTTTTTAGGCGTAATCCAATCATTCATTTTTATTAGAAATAATAAATCCTTAAATATGTTTTCATTTTTATATTCTTCGAAAAATATTTGTTTCACTTCCTTCTTCTCTTTTTAACGACCGTCGTGAAGACCGGATGCACAAAAGTCTTACCCAACAGTCGCTTCAATACTATTTGACAATGTTTGCTCAGGGCAATATTGCCATTTTCGACACATTCTTGTAGACACTTGGTCTTTATCCACCCCACTCCATTGGCGTCGTTGTCGGCGATGTGGCTCTGTACTTCCACATCGATCTCAGGTGTCTCCATGTAGAAGTATATAGCTTTATTGGAAAGATTTACAGCTCGCGTGAAGGAGTCTGCACTGATGTCTAAACCGGTCTCCTCCTTCACCTCACGAACAGCACAAACGCGCTGTGACTCTTCGTACTGAAGGGTACCTTTAGGAGGGCCCCAAAGGTGACCGCGGGATTGGACTAGTAAGACCTTGTCTTGAATGGTATCGTAGAGGACTACACCAGCTTTGCCTGTGCAGCGCTGAATCCTCTTAAGGAAATCTGTGTCATGGGTGGAGACATATGGTACTATCTTGAGAGTACAACATCTATTAGGACATACGAAAGATGACATCTTTATTATTGTGTATTATCGCTTAAATATGAACTTGGAGATGGTGAACACGTAACGGGTGCTTCCTTCCGATCCTCTCCGCTCTTCCGATGATCTGATGACGCGTTGCCTGAGACATCTTATGGTACAATATAAGATCTGTAGTCTCTTGAAGGTTAATTCCGGCCCCATTAAAGTCAGAGTTAAGGAAGATCACTTGTATATCACCTGCTTTAAACTTGTCGATGTTTCTCTGTCGAGTCTTGCTAGACCCTTTTAGTAACGCATAGCTGACCTTATTCTCTTGTAGAACTCGACATATGGGCTCAAAACTCGCATCGTACGCAGAAAATATGAGGAACTTGCCTGTTTTGTTAGAATGAATTAACTTCGCGACTTTCTGTATTTTAGTCTGTGGTAGTGTAATCTTAGACTCAACACTGTCCCATAGATCCTCTTTACCAATGTTGACGTAGATGAGGTCTTGAAGCCTGATGGTGGCTCGACATGTAGGACAACTGTCTTTTTTCTTTAGCCAGGTAAAGAGACACTCTCCACAAAAGAGATTCTGGCATGAAGGTTCCAACACTGGATCTTTCAACTCTTCCCTGCAGATATAACATGGTCCAGAGAGCATGTTACTAAACCGCATTGTAAGCTCGGAAAGTTGTGTTTGAACACGGGCCTGCCTCATGGTCCAAGTTTTTATTTGTTCCTCGTTCTCTCTGATGGTGTACATCCTGATCTTGTGTCCTGCTTCCTCTAACTCTTCAAGCTTCTTTTTCCTGACTAACTCGACAATATTCTTGGTTTTACTACCCCCTAAGGCAGTAATGGCACCCTCGATATTACCAGCCTCTATCATTGTTGTGATGACAGGAGGAACCAATCCCGCAACAGTATTGGAAAGTGGCTGGAAACACTGGTAGTAGAAGTGTTCACTGCTTGGTATTGTGAAGGATGCTCGTACAAACTCTTCATCGTTACGGATAATAAGGTCTCCGAATTGTTCTTCAAAGTCACACCAATTATCGCCTATAATTTTTTTAATGAAACTACCTCTACAGTTGCGATGCTTGATAGTAATGGCGTTGGGTGTAGCAGTAACAAACCAATAGAATCCGGCTCTCACATCTTTCATCCCAGGTACCCGTGAGTGACCAGGTTCATCAAAGATTAGTCTCTTCCATGCGTATTTTGCGTAAGACCTGACTAAGTAGTTGTACATGGTTGTGGTAACCAGTACTACATCGGATTCTAACGCGTCTATGTTATCGACATCTTTTTTCGTCACTACCGAGCTTACAATGAGATCGGTACGTGCCAACTCTCGTTCCCATTGGATGAGGATTGAAGGAGACACTAAAATTAATGTTGAAGGTAACTTCTCGTATCGGTTGACAACTCTACTCCTGACAAGCCCGGCTGATTCCGTAGTTATTTTCTCACAAGTAAAAGGTACATCCATATCCCATAACATTTTATCTCTTACCAGTAATCCAATCATAGAGAGGGTTTTCCCGTATCCCGTTGGATCGGCATTAATACCCAATCGTGTTTCGGTTTGTATCGTCGCAGTCCTTTGTTCTCCTGGCGGTATCTCACGTTCCACAACTTGTTCTCTTTCCAGCTTTTCCATCTGGTAAATACTTGCTAACTGATGTTCAAATAACTTTATCCTGAGTCTCTTAGGTTGAGACACCATCCTAACGGAATTGCGAACACTCATTTATCATAGGACCAGTATTTAATAAACCGGTTTAGCATGCCGAGAAAATAGATGCCAATAAAGTCTCTCCCCACCTCCACGCTCTGTCATTCTCAATCTTGTTCTTGATATAGAATCTATATAGTTTGGATTTGCAGAAGCTCTGCACCCACTCACCATAAGCATCCTCTAGATCCAGTTCGAGTATCGTAAAGTACATATCCAAGAATGGTTGTAGTCGATCCTGATACTCAAGAAGATCCTCTAACCGGTCAAAGAGCTGTTCTTTCACACTAGCGTTCCTATATCGGATTGGGATTTCTAGAAGTCCTTTCCTGGCTATATCTAAGTCCTCTTGAGGTGGGTGCTCTATCTCGAGTCCTTCCTTCAACGTAATGATGTCTAACATGATCCTCTTCTCGCGACCACGTTCTAGTTTAATTCGTAGTTCCTTAACCTCTTTCCTGACATCTGGGTCGGCGGAATAATTGGTGACATGAAGAAGATAGGCTGTAGTAGCGTAACCCGACTCTATCTCAACCAGTCTTCGAGCTGATGTTAAGGCCTTTGTATAGTCCTCACTACCATCCAGTGATAACAGTGACGAGCGGGTGCGGCGTGGTACTAGTGTTACGGTAGGAGACAGTCTTCGGTGAAACTTAGTATATATGTATCTGATCATCATCATCGGTGTGTAGCTAGCGACTTCGGAGGAGAGCACTTCTTTGCAGAATTCCTTTTGAGCCCTAGCGACTCCCGCACTCCCTTGTCCCTGAGAAATTCTATATGGGTCGACGGACCCAAAGAATTCAAATAGTCTCAATATCTGCTTCCTAGTATCAGACTTTAGAGCATAACAGTATGATGAAACCATTAGCTTATACATGTCGTGTCCCGCAACTATGAAGTGGAATATACCAGAATTTGTGTAGTCATATGCACCTATGAAGCGACCATCTAGTGATGTACTGGCCGTTCCTAGATCAACGATGACTGGTACTAGAGCGGGTTCACTTACCCGATACGATAGGTAGTCTAGAGATATAGAGTAGTTATCCGAATGGCATTTACGTACCACCACATTTCCGGCGTGTAGGTCATAATGAGTGAATCCTGTACTTCGTTGAGCTACTTCTAGACTAAGCAATAGCTGTACAAATAAGCATAACCAAGTAGTAAAACTTAGCCCCTCCTGTAGCATGACGGCCAGAGTATTCCCTTGTACTTTTTCATAGACAATGCACGTGTCTGTAGGCTTATGTCTCAGTGCTCCAAGTGTATGCAAGAAACATGGTGTTATCTTTCTCAGTGGATTAGTAACTCTCAACCCAATTAAGTACTCACGAAGAGATTGATGGTAAAGATTCTGAGGATAGCTTTTGACCACAAGATCTTTATGTGTTGAAGTTAATGATCCTTTACTTAGTAACTTTGCTGATGCCTGAGTACTCAAGTAATATGTGCCTTTCTCAAGGTGGAGCAAGTCAGTACTCTTTGTCGCTTTAATTGTTTTGTGCATGGACTTTAGTTGCTCGAAAATAAACTCCTTTTGAGAGTGCTCCATTTTCTTATTGGGGGAATAAGAAAAAAAGTTACTTTGTGAGGATTAATATTAAGACCACGGAGCTGGTTTGTTAAATCTGCCTTGCATAGATTCCATTACCATACGAGAGGTTCTAGCCTTCTGGGTTTCGTAAGGAACAGCGACCTCTTGCATCCGATCTACCATCGGTTTCTGACCACCGTTATGATATCCACCTGGCTGTATCTTGGGAATTAGACGGGCTGTACGGCTGCCATGGTCTGAGGCTCCCCTAGCTACGACACCTGTAGAGAAACTCCCAGTTGGAATGTTCCTAGAGAGCTCGATTGAGTTAGTATACTGGTTCCTCTTATAGTTGTTTCGATCAGCTTTATTAGTCACTCCTTGATACTCAGGTAGGTTACGAGATAATTCGATGTTGTCGTGTACGTAGTCAGTCCTCTCTCCTCGGTTCTTAGGGGCCGTATGACTCATAGTTCGTATCTCCTGTATAGGTAGATCGGCGAGATCTAGAATTTCATTGATGTTCGTGTGGTGCTTGTTAGATGATGTATTGGTAGCAACCCGATGGGTATTAGCATCCTGGATGTAGGGATCTGTGTCGAAATTACTGCTATATACGTATCGTGAAGGGTCCACTTGCTTAGTATGGGCATCGGCATGAAGAGGAGTGTTATCAATCTCTTTGGTTGGTTTCTTGACTTGTTGTTGTGTAATATTCATACTACGGGTACCCGATGTTGCTGACGTCTTCAAGGAAGGCTGAATAACGTATTTGACCTCAAAAGGCTCAGGTATTGGTGTTTTTACTATGTACGTGGCTGTTGGTCTCACGCACGCTTTCAGCGTTTGGTTCTTGACTTCCCTGGTCTCTTCGGCGGAGGCACAAGATCTAGCCTTTTTCGAGAAGTCGCTAAATCCCGGCTGCGAGAACGCCGAAGTCCAAACTCGAGGTAGACGAGATAGAGGGAGAAGGTCTTCTTGGGTGAGGACCGGTGGCCTAAACGCTCCATCCTTGAGTATGGTGTATGGAAGCTTGGCTTTCCGTCCAGCACCAGCGATGGGAGCTCCCAGACCTGTCAAGTTACCAGACTGTCCTCCTCCTCCATAGTTATTGTATGAGACACTGACACAAGGATTAACTCCGCGGGCATAGACTTGTATTGCCTCACAAGCCCGATTACCACTGTCATCGATCATCTGAGTGACCGAGCTGGTTTCGCCCACTTTATTGATTCTACGTGTCATGACTGATTTTGGAGGATCTCTGAGAATGTTCATGTTAGCGCCCCACGTCTCCACGGAGGGAAGAGTGACACGTCCATAGTTGGTGAGTCCTGCATAAGATAATCCACCTGCTGACATTTTCTTTTATGATAGGTTTTTATTTTTAATAATAAATGTCATCCTCGAAAGTGACTAGAATATGCGTTGAAAGGATATTACCTGAACACCAAGACCATTATGAAAGCATCAAAGACGACGACCATCTGTCCGCTGCCTTCTGGAGCGCCAAACTTTGGCCACAGAACTCTACCGTTACCATTGGCTTTCTCGACAATCCAACTTCTGCCAACTCGCGCACTCCCTTGTCGGCCATGGAAAAGATAGGGCGCAACATTGATCCGTTACAGAAGACCTTGGCTGAGGCTCCGCTAAAAGAGGCTGTGAAGACTGTGGTTGCTAAGCGTATACAGCCTCTTGTCAATCTTAAACTTAAGTTTCTCGACAGTAAGCCCGAAACTGCCGATGTCAGGATTAGCTTTAAGGATGCTGGTGCATCTTGGTCAGACGTTGGCACCGATTCGATCAAGTCTCGTCCGAAGCCAAGTATGAATCTAGGCTGGTTTGACGTTGGAACCTACATACATGAGTTTGGTCATGCCCTCGGTATGATTCACGAGCACCAAAATCCTAGAGGTGCGAACATTGATTGGAATGTGCCAAAACTACGGGCCTACATGGCAGAGACCCAAGGCTGGGATAAACAACAGGTCGATACTAATGTTATTAATCGTTATAATATTGACCAGATCAATGGCTCAAAATTTGACCCTCTTTCTGTCATGCTCTATTTCTTTCCTGCTAAATTGACCAATAACAATGAAGGGACTAAGCAAAATTTTAGTTTATCAGGAATAGACGCCGAGTGGATTAGTAAGTCTTACCCAGGGGGTCCAATGACTCCTCAAGCTTTCTATCAACAAGCCTACGGTAAGTCGTTGAGTTCGTCAGTCGACGAAAGCCAACATCTCAGGGAGAAGATGAAAGGGATCCCAAAATGGCTAGCCATTTTACTAGTAGTGATAGGAGTGTTGCTAGTTGGAGGGTTAGCTTTTTGGTTAGTGAGAAGACATCGAGTAGTAAAAAAGTGAATAAATTTTATATTGAGAGATAGTAAATGACTATCAATTCACACGGAATCAATGAACGCCTGCGTGTCTGGAATGGAAGCCTAAAGATGACTTCGGGAGGTCTGACGAAGAAGGATCTGAAGAAGAATAAACAAGGGAATATCGTGAGCAAGAAAGCATCCGCGGCGGCAAAGAAACGCTTCAACAGTAAGAAGTATGCCCATGTCAAGAAGGCATTCAAGGCTAATCAATATGAGTAAATTTATTATGTCTCGTAGATAATAAATGAAGAAGACTATGATCATATGGACCCTAATAGGGACTTTTCTATCACTAGCCATGATTCTGCTTTCTTACTTTGGCATTGTCAGGTACCTGACTCTCCACATGTCGAGTACAGACAAATTGGTTGAAGGATACAGTCAACTCCCAGAGGCTACTGATGGTCGGGTAGTCATAAGTTTATCTGTACAACCCAAGGACTTTGATAGACTTAAACCAGTGTTGAATTCCCTTTTGGATCAGACGGTCAAGGTCGACCAGATTGGTATCGTTGTCCCTCTCGGTGATGAGACAAAGGTTCCTGATTATATCAAGAAGATAGCCAATGTCTTCCCAGCCGGTAAAGACTATGGTGAAGGTACGGCGTTGATACCGATCTTGTTGAAAGAGAAGGAATGCGATACAATTATCATATCTCTCTCGAATGACGTCGTATACGGCAAGGATTTCATCGAGGTGATGGTTGATAGTGTCGAGGAACATCCTGATACGGTACTCACCGACACTAAAAGAAAGGCTATTCTGGTGAAACCTGAGTACTACGGTTGCGAGATACTGGACTCCGCACAAGATACATACGACCACGATTGGTTCCTCAAACAGGCCAAGAAGGCCAAGGTAGTAGATTACTCTGAAAATTTTGTAAGGCTCTGATACTTTTGTACGGAGCTAATCTTTACGCGTTGTGGAACAATGAAATGTGTTGTCCTCCCGTCCTTCAGAAGAATCATCCTGAAGCCCTGTGAAGTAGCGGAAAAATAGAATTGGTCACGTAGCGGCTCTAGACTTGCTACTCCTAAATTTTGTATAACAATGATGTTATACAACGAATTACCAATTACCATATACAGCTCACTTCCCTAGGAACCTCTTGGGCTTGTCCTCTACTTCTTCTTCCTCCTCGATGACCTCACCGCTAACCATGAAATCATTCATCTTCACGATGAGTTTCTCCATCCTAGCAAGGCTCTCCTCGATACGAGTCATTCGTAGCTCTAGGTTGCTTGACTGTTCCGAAGTCCTCCCTGAGGCCTGAGAGCCCTCGACAGGCTTACAACCACCGCTAACCCATACATCAAGTTCGCCACGCTTCTGAGTCCAGAAGAGCCAGGCTCCAAACTTCTCACCAGTCTCTTTATCGGTGAGTCGAGTAGCCCACTTCCCTCCCATGGCTTTCAAGGACTCACGATGAGGGCGGGTATCTCCTCGGACGACGAAAGATTTGTCGCTGTACTTTTCAATATATACTGCTGATTTTTGTGCTGACATAGTTCGTTATTCATGATAGGCAGAGCAGATAAAATTCAAATTTATTTCTTTGCTCGGTATGCCAAGAAGCCTATCAGTCCCAATAGACCAAGAACTGCAATTACGATGAGAGCAATCTCCAAATGTGACATACTTTTCTTCTTGCCTCCTCCACTACCATTACCAGAGCTTTTCACGGGAGAGACGGGAAATGCAGTTGAGTTTTTCTTACAATCAGCTATCACCTTGTTCCTTAGACATTTGGTCATTACGTTTTCGTTTATATCTGTAGGTTTGGTAACATCGCAACCCTTCGGAGATGCCAGACCATTAACTATACATTTGGCTTGTTTGCTCAAGATTGTACCAGTAGTCATACCATGTACAAAGCTGTTGTAGAAATCAGGTGTCCAGGTACCTGGGGTATCAGTACACTTCTTGTATCCAACAGAACAGTATTGAGAATCATTACATTGGTTGTCGCCTATCGTGCATGACCCGCCGCCACCTCCGCCGCCACCTCCGCCGCCACCTCCGCCGCCGTTACCTCCTCCGCCGCCGTTACCTCCTCCGCCGTCATGATTTTTGCAAGCCATGATAGCATCTTCAGATACTGGACTCCAACATTCACCAATACAAGGGTTGTAACCTTTTTTAAGACCAGTCTCTTCACATTGTCCATTTACATTGCATACAACGTTACCGCTTGTTGGGCATGGATGCGGACCGCTCACATTGGACCCACCGCCTCCGCCACCGCCAGGACCGTTGGGTTCTGGACTTGGACTTGAAGAGCTGCAAAGGTGGTGACACTGGTTCTCGCCTGTATCGATGTTAGGACAGTTTTTTTTGTGATAATTTCTACAGCACGGTACACATTTTGGATCCTTGGCAACACAATCGGATGGGAGTATCAAGTTTCCCGAATTAGAGTCGGTAGGACAGGCACTCGACTGTGCAATTGTCGGCATGGCATTGTAATGATAAGGATTGTGGTGGCCACTTCCTCTACTGTGGCTATAGCCCTCAGTGTGCCCAAGCTTCTGGGCTAGATCCTCATAAGATTTTGGGCAGCCCATACTGGTTTTCTGAGTCTTGGTGCTGTGAAAGGCAGGAAATCCCGTAAACTTTCCTCCTGCTTCTGAGGCCGATTTCTTTACAATATCACCGTTCTGGATTTGGGGTTTCAGAAGAGCTTCTGCTTTCTTGCAGTAACCGCATCTGGCACCCATCGAATAGAATATTATAGACATTTATATATGCACAAGAAAAAACTTTCAAAGGTTTCACCTTTGAGAGTGACAGGGTGCGAGTATGTTACATGTTTTGGCGTACAAATTGCTGTATGCACCCTACTTCTTATCAAGTATAGCCTTAAATCATTTTCGTACGATACAAGCCCAACTTATCTAGGCTAGCCTTAGTGGCAAGTACTTGTCTGAATGCGTCGTGAAGAGCATGGTGCTCAACTTTGATAGGGAAATCTTTGATCCTGACACCAGCAATATCGAACAACGTTCTGGTGTCTCGAGCTGCCCAAAACATCCAGGGACAAGGTAGATTACATGCCTTGTACGCTTGTTCCAGAATGACACAATCAAACGTAGCTCCGTGTGACCACACGCAACGAGATCCTCTGAACCAATTCCTGAACTCCTTGAGAGCCTGCACAAGCGGAACGCGATCTTTATGAGCAAGAGCTTCATACCTTGCCTCATCACCTTGCATCTCCCACCAGTCCTTCGTCTCTGAAGAAATGATCAGCCCCGCTTCGAGACAACTCTGCACCTCGATTCTCCTGTAAAAATGGTCAAGATCATCTAGAGATCGTGTCGGACCACGTCGGTTAAACTTAACAGCTCCTAGGGTGAGTACTACAGCATTAGGCTCTGTGCTCAGCGTCTCCAAATCAATCATAACATCTGTCATTTATCCTTCTATGTCTTCTCTATAAACCTTTTGACTGTCTCCCAAGGGATATCAACATCTTTGTGCGTACCCGAGGAAGGTATGTGGAGGGTCACCAGTCCTTGTAGCGCTATTGTTGTGTCATATGGGACATATTCGTCATCCCTACTGTGTATCATTATCGAACGTCCTCGGTAACCAGAGAGGTAATCTTCGGTGTTGAACTCTGAGAACAGTACAGAGATATATTTTAACGGGGTATTGTTGACTATTGATCGAGCACTGATGAAAGGAGACACTATGATCAAAGTTGGTATGGAGTATCTACGTGACACATATGTAGCCACGGGTGCTCCAAGTCCATGTCCATATAGGATGATATCTGCGGGTTGGTACGTTTGTCGCAATAGAGCCACCATATATGAAGCATCTTCGTACAACTGTTGCTCACTTGGGATTCCGCGACTCTTACCGAACCCCGAGTAGTCGAACGCTAACACAGTGAACCCCATATTGTTGAACTTTTCCATGAGTGAAGCAACGTGGCTCACGTTACCCTTATTGCTATGACAGATGAGTATCACTTTTGAGTTAGGAGGCCCTTCTGCAAGCCAACCATGAAGATGTCCTTGTTTGATCACCTTATACGTTTCATTCACTGGGAGGAAAATAGAACTAGGACGAAAGTATATGAACCTCTTTGTGAGTAGCGTAGTGAGAAACACAAGGACTATCAATGTCAGCGCAATTTTAATCAAGATCGCTTTCAGTTTTTTATCCATTTTGTGGATAGAAAGCTATAACTTTAAGTGACTCAACCAACAGTAGTACCCCACTGAGGAGATGCAAAGAAGTTAATGCGATTGGTCTTCGTCTTATTATTCATCTCGCGATAAGACTTCACAAAGCTGATTGCATTGTCCACCATATACGCAAATGACTCATCGTCGTCTTCAATTGCGACTCCCGCAGCTAAGAAAGCCTGGCGGATATTATCCGATATAACCCGATCCGGGCGGAAGGATGCATCTTCTTCTTCTTCCTCTTCCTCGGTATCATCTTCTTCCCGATCACCCGAAGGGTCGCCTACAGGAGGCGCGGCCATTAGAGGGTCATTCTGGGGTTTTCTCATCTTAGGGCGGCGCTGAGGGCGGCGCTGAGGGCGCTTAAGAGGCTTATCATTAACTCCCGGTGGCTCCTGGTATTTAGTAGCCATCGCCAGATGACGAAGCGTGTCATCGTCTGGCACTCCTCCCACTCTCTTTAATTCCTCTATTACGCTCGTAATTATCTCTTCATCATAGTAGCCAGGAGCCCCACTTAACTTGCTTCGTATTTCCATTTCATCATCTTTGGTGATTCTTGCCGTAGGTGGTGGCGGAGGTGGCGTATCTGGGCGCCCCTCTTTACCACCCATCTTTCGTTGCATAGCTCGCTGTTCAGCAAGACTGTTGAGATTAAGGAGGATGGTAACGGCTGCGTTAAAGTCTACTTGGTGAAGACCGGATCCGTATCCATAACGCTTGTTCAGAGTGTTGATACCGCTCACAATGTTGAGGATCGCAGAGAAGATGCAGTTTTCTTTTTCATCTGGAATGACTTTGGGACAGTTCTTTGTTAGTGAAGCTAACATCTCAACCTTCTTCAGTATCACTGATATGTTGATACTAGTAGACGTTTTAAGGTGCTTCATAAGGTAATAGATTGTAACGGCCAGGCGCTTCCACATGATGTCTACAACCTTCTCCACATCGGAATCAGACCCTACGAACTTGAGGAACCCCTTATAGCGCTCTATCATACGTATAAAGGCATCAGGAGCAGGACTAGTAATTTCAGCTGCTCTACCAAAGATCTCAGAACAAGGCTGATATACATCGTCTATTACAGCAGCCACAAACTTAGGTGTTAGCTTTTGCTCCGTATCGTACTTCACATAGAGATAGTCTTTCATAGCTAATATCACATTACACATATCTCGTACCCGCATGTTGAACCAACCGCTGAGGAAGCCATTCTGAAAGACATTGGTAAGAACTTTCAAAGACAATACTTCCTCTAGATCTCCCAGATCTCCACTTGCCTTTCTCTCGGATCTGATCCTAGCGCGTATTCGCATAAGCTCTTTACCCACGAAGTTGTACTCTTGCGGTTTCTGAGTCCCGAGAATGGGGTCGCGTCTATCATCCCAAACCAGATCATTGTCCTTGGTGCTAAGAAGAATATTTTGATTGATCCTTTCATCGAACTTCATCTTGAGAGCCTCTCTCGTATTATTTTCGAGTTTTTCAATGTAGCCCTGCATCTTAAGACGATTTAAGTCAGACTCAAGAGGACGCAGCCGTTTGAACCTACCACCTTCCTTTAATATCATGTAAGCTTCCGAAGGAAGTGCATCTCCTACCCTCACCCCTTTTCGTCTTCTTTTGATACAACAATCAGCTAGTTCCGCTGCTATACAGTAGTAAGTGATCGACGGATAGATCTTTCCTCCAATACTGATAATCTTGGAATCGTCCAGCGGAGAAAGACCCTTGAGTTTGTAGGTAGGGTCGTCGAGAAGAGGGTCGTCTTCCCATATTACTACTTCCTTACCCGAAGGTCTGGAGAAGACTCGTGATGGCCGCGCCTCGTCATTGATCGACTTACGAATAGCTTCTGCCATGGCTTCAGCATCTTTGGTTTCGTCCTCGGAAGGGATGTTCAGTGACACGATTGCAGCATCTATTTTCTTGGAAAGACTCTCTGACAACATCCCCTTGTCGTAGAGATCTTTAATCTCCACCGTGGTGCGACGCCATTGATTGATAGATAGAGTATCAAGCTGCTGTCTAGTAGCTTTAGCATAGTCCTCGGGGTCCAGATCCTGAAACTGATCAGCTTTCCCTAGTAAGTACATGCAGTACATGTCCAGTATTAGACCATGTACTCGACGAAGTTTTCTTTTCCGCTCTTCCTTCAGGTATCTCCCGTTCACCATTACAGACAACACTTTAGGCTTCTTGAATGCTATGAACATGTCCGGCTTGAGAACTCCTCCTGGTGCGCTAGGTCCCATACCGTAGCGATTCCTCTTGGCCTCCTCCACAATGTACTTTTTATCGGGTATTTCCGACACCTGAATACCTTTCTTCTTCATCTTATCAAGGATCTCTGGCGCGGTAAGACCATCATATTCATCCAGACTATCGCTGGTACGAATTAGTCTCGCCAGATTTGTGTAAGCTAGATATATGAGGTACATATTCTCCTCTCGAATCTCTTCGTTCTGTGTTTTGATCCTTTGGTCTCTCTCACCGACCAGTTTATGGCGAGCCGCCATCAGGAGTTTTCCATACTCGTTTCTACCCTCGCCAGTATCTCCTCCTGTCCCCATCCATTTCCCACGGCTCACATAGACAATAGGTCGGTTTCCAGTATCCAACAGAAGTTCTGCTAGCTTCGGATATCGTGCTAGCTTAGCATTAAGGGCTGTTTCTATAGCCTCCTTTCTTCTGTTGTCCTGTTCCATGTCGTACAACTCGGTAAACTGGTCATGTACCGTCTCGGTTGTATACGTACAATTAGCAGCCTCACATGCAGCTTTGGAGCGATTATGGGTCTCACAACCCTCGTCTCCTGTGCATGTGCTCTTAGGTCTCGCCCTACTCATTATCACTCTATAGGTGGGGGTCTGTAGCATGTTGGCATAGATGAAGTTAGTGACAGTAGGATACCTTACCCGTCTGTAATAAATGTCTTGTCTAAAGTTGTTGCTCAGCCGTGCGTAAGGAGTATTACGTGTGCTAAAAATGTTGATCTTAGGCATTTGTTATTTACAAATATTAATATAGACCAAAATAATTGCTCAGATGAAGTGTTGATTTAAATAAAAGCTGTGTCTGGATAAATGAGTGGTCTATTATTCCTAACAGCAGAAGACTTTCAACTATTTCGAGGCACCAAGGGAAGTATCATGGGCACATCCATACCCGGTTTTTCATTAATCCTCTTTTATTCTACTCAGTGTGAACACTGTCAGACGTTGATCCCTATATTCAAGCGATTACCTGGAACCGTTGGAGGGTGTCAGTTTGGGATGATCAATGTAAGTCATAATAAGAGTTGTGTCATGATGTCCCGACGGACAATTGCCCCAATACAAGTGGTACCGTATATCATCCTTTACGTTAACGGGAAGCCCTACATGCGCTATAAGGGGCCCCAGGATGCCAAAGAGATTGCAAGATTCATTGTTGAAGTATCCCAACGAGCTCAACAGAGCGCTAAGAGAAGCCACAAGACTGAGTCCAAAATCAAGAAGGACCCAAAGGGAGGGATACCAGCATACACCATCGGTAAGCCTCTTTGCGGTCCCGATGATGACGTATGCTACCTAGAGTTCGACACAGCTTATGGTAAGGTTTCCCAAGGAGGCAGACCGAGAAGGTTGGGAAGAGGTATACCAGCAGCGGCAGGAATGGGTCCTACAGGTATGAGCGGAGGGCGATGATTTAATACAATGTGGTATTAAATTATTTGACGGAATAGCTGACAAGAACTCTTGGTGATAAGAATTTGAATTCGACTTTAAGAAGTAAATCTTACAGAATTACAAAAATGAGTGGTTTCCCATTATACGACAATCTGATAAAGGACTTACCTAAGAAGGATCTTAGTGTAAAGGATAAGGAAGAGTTCATACGAAATATTAAAAAGGTCAATATCGATGGTCGCGAACTAGTATACGCTCTCATCCTAGTATATTCGGACCAGAACGGGAAAACCCTGGATCCCGTTCAAGTACCTTACAATGGAACCAAAGAAGAGGTTGTGGAAGGTTCATATACATTCTCATGGGTTTACACGCAATTCCCCATAAAGTTACGCCGTTTGCTCTCACGCTTCGTTACGATCCATCTTAAGAAGCAAAAAGAGGAAGCTACAAGAACTAAGCCTGTTTTCTAGTACGCTTGTATATGAAGACTCCCGTAATTATCATCAGTATAGTCACGACTATACCGACAACAACTAGAGCTATCTTCATGTTCCCCTTTTTATTCTTCTCCCATAAGGGAGCGAGTGGGGAAGTGGCAAATGCAGGTAAATGCTGGTCTCCTGCTAGAACCACGGTGGTCCCCGTGCCTTTCCCGGGTTTTTCGTCCCCACATAGATCCCAGCATCCGGAGTGATTGTACACACTTTTACCTTTATACGTTCCACTGGAAAGAACGTAAGGGGGTGGAGCTTTGTCCCATTTGCCGGGAAAGTGAGCAGGTACAATATCACCAGGGGACACTGTCTTACAGGACCCCCCATCGTCGCAGTAATAATTCTTCATCAACGACTTAAATTTAAAGTATACATTGAAGGGAGAGTCAGCATGTTTTGAACTGAATGTATGATTTACGTATTCGGCTAATCCGCTCTCCTTAGACTTATTAAATGCTTTCTGGTTCATCAGAATTGGACTGGTACTAAGGTAGAGATTATCTTCTTCGCTACGCACGGCCACCATCCCGATACCCTCGTACATTAATGACACTGTATCAGAGTATGTAACGAGATCGCCTCTCTTTTTCTTAGGATCTACGGGTGCTAGACGAAAGGCAATACCTGTACCACCAAGGACCCCTAATGACTCCCTCCATACCAGAGGGTTAATCCCGCCACCTTGATCTACCTGCATAACATAAGAGGTACCTGTCACGGCCAAGACCAACTTATCTCCATACACTATGGGTCGATCATTTACGATGGTCTTGGCCATGCGAAAGTATGGATGTATCGTTAGAACAGAAGTAGCATCTTTCTTAAGAATACAGGGCCCCGGACCATTTTGTACAGGCGAGGTAGTATCAAGTGCCCTACCATTTTCAGCATCCTCAAAGGATATGATATCACCAAAGAATATGGTGTTGGACAAATTGGGAGGAAAAGGGAATTGTTCTGTGTTGACGAATACCGACATCTCTACAAGGTTTGGATCAAGATTATATAGCGACTGATTTCTGAGACGATATAGAGGGGATATCTTGTAATGGATTCCTGTACGTATTGGGACGCACATACTCTTCCCATCTCTGAACCTTACATATAGACCCGCACCACAATTATCGGCGGGACATCTGTCCATACACTCCTCTATGGTCGTGTCTCCATAACACAATCCTTCCACTGTATCATCACAGTTGAATATATTAATGCTGGAGAGTGTCGTACCCGGCCAGATTAACCATTTCCCCCTCTTCCAAGGTTTATTTAACTTCCCTGCATCTTTTAGATGGGTCTCATCAAATAGGGATGAAGTCTGATCTTTTGTGGGTTGGAAGTGTAATAACTTCTTGTCATCTTTGTCAGACATTTATTATGTATAATAAAAATGATATATGATGACAACTTATAGTGAAAGAAATGAAAAAGTACAATGAAAATTAGCATTCGCTCCAACGTTGCCAAAGATCTCAGGGGAATATTAAAACCCGGACCACAGAAATCCAACTTTTGCTTCAGACTGGGACGGCTAACTCGAGACGGCTTCCTTCCTGGGATAAGTCCGTGGCAACAAAAAAATATACGAGAAGGTCTCGAGAAGCTTGGTATTATGGAGACAGAAATACCTCTTCGCTCGGGATTCAAAGCGATATACACGATAGGGGACGTGTTTGGTCATGGGTTCGTACTAGGGCAATTGTCAAAGAGCAAAGTACCATCTCGATGCTACGATGTTAATGTGTCGGTAGGACCAGAGTGCTACATACAGTTCGTCTACTCATCCATCCAAGTCGAGATTAAAGGAGATGTTAAAGATCTGAATACGCTCTTCAACCCAATGAAGTTTATCTATGGGTTGATGAAACCCGCGCTATCCCCTTATGCGGAGCTGGAAAGGGAACTAACGTTAGAGGAGCATGGTCAATGGACACCCGTCCGACTCTTCGCTCAGAAGGATCCCGATGTTAAATGGGTAATTGCACCTTTGCCCTCCTCAGGAGAATGGGGGATTCTTTACGTGTGTAGGACCGGAGCGTACTTACGTCTCCTTGAAAAAGAAATTCCAAGTTCTTCCTCTACGACTAACGAGGAATACAATATCAATGACCTAACACCTTCAGCGTCTCGTGAGATGAGCGTGTTCCACGGGTACTGGGACGAAGAGATTTTCACGATCTGTATACCAGTCACAATTGGTGGTAAATGTGTGAGAAGCTACAACATATCTCATCGTTTGGCTTTAGCTAAGAGAGAGACTCTAGGGCTGGCTTATTGTAGAGTAACCAAGATTTTCAGTACGAGCAAGCGAACTCAAGAATCCATTATCAATAGGTATGGAGGAATCATGTATATTTCGCCCAAGTCTAGAAAAGTGACACCATTGGGTTTGCGGTTGGAGGTCTACAGGCGTGTGAACAGACTCAGTCTTTTTTTCCAGGTGACTCGAAAGTTTAGTAGTGGTCTCTCTTTCTTTGAACTTAGCGATGGTAGTGGTGTCTTCACAGGGAGCAAGGACTTTCCTTACCATGCGCCTATCTCACTGTCCAGAGAAGACAGGGATTTCATTAATCAGTTTCCGCCATCCTCTATCATGGAGTTTCGCTGGGAGAACGATAATCTAGTGCCATATTCCAACTCTCGTCGGGGTTCGTTACCCTATTCTAACAAACTTGAGTGGGACTTGTTACATCGCACTAAAGACCTATTTAAAAACACAGAACCGTCCCCTAAAGCACCAATGATGGCAAACCAGAGAAACACCTTGAAAATGCTCCCCGTCAATAAATCGGTTGTCTTCTACTCGCCAGTCGAAGGCGAAGACGTACTAGTCCGTACGGGTACTATCGGAGAAGGTTCATGCCTGTTCCATGCTCTCCTTCATGCTTACTCAAAGGACTACGCTACAATGGACAGGAAGGGCCGTATGAAGTTCGTATTAAGACTAAGAGCTAGTATGGCCGGTAAAGTAGACTCAGAAAGCTGGGAAGAGATGGGTGGAGGAGTGATATCGAAAGTTCCATACCAAGAGAACGTTCGTGAGATCCTAGACAATTTCTACCGCTTTGTTCAGGATGGAGGTAGAGTACGAGGGCGCAGCACCCGTAGAGTGGTAAAAAAGTTAACAAAGAATGGAGAATTGAATGATGTCTACAAAGTACTCACAGAGCTGGTTTCGTTCAAGACTCTTGCATCGACATGTCTACCGCGTGGCTACGACCGCACTCAGGATGAGAAGATCGACCAGACTAATATAGTTGTATGTGAGGAAGTTCTGGAACACTTAAGAGGTCTCAAAGAGATGAAGCAACTAGGAGACAAGAAAGCGGCTTACATTGAGAAAAAGATGTATGGCCTAATGTCTCTGGTTCTTGAGGAGTCCAAGAGCGCGGCCTATCGCTCTTATATCAAAGGTTTAGAGAGAGTGAGTGAGGATGTAGATAGCTACACCATCGAGTTCATCTCAGACCGTTTCAATCGAGATGTCTACTTTCTGGATGGAACCAGCAGACTTCCTTATAATACGTGTCCCACTACTGCTAACCTTAAAGATAGGAAGAGTATGGTAGTCCTTTGGGTAGGTGGGAACCACTACGAAATTGTTGGACGTCTACTACCAGGTAACAGGATTCAGCGAGAGTTTTCAGCCGACGACGAGTTAATTAACCGCATCCGAACTTTCCTGACCAAACCTGAAAAGATCTCTGATCTTTACCCTGACTTAGTTGAATACCTTCCTCGCTCTTACCGTTCTGACTCCCCTAGGCGTCGTGGTACCAGAGGCACTACCAGAGGTACGATCGATAGTAAAGATGAGGAGGACAGCGCATCTGACCATTACTATGACTCATCGGACCATGAATTTGACTCGGATGAAGAGGACGGTTCAGAATAACTATAGACTCTAATTGCTATTGAGTAATTAAAGTCATACTACCAATTAACAGGGGTTAAAAAAATGTTGTAGAGAAAATAAATGGCAGAGTTTACTGATGGTATAACTAGATTTCTTCCACAATATCCCAATATTGTACCATACGAAGATAATCTACTCAACCCATATAGTGGGAAATTCTACGATACTATCTACAGAAAGAAAGAGTTCTATGATCTGCGTTTGAGTAAAGTGGAAAGGGTACCTGAAAAAAAGGGCGATCTTATGAATCACCAGAAGATTATAGCCAGGTATCTCTCTTCTCACACTCCGTATAATGGAGTATTGTTATTCCACGAGATGGGAACAGGAAAAACGTGTTCAGCTGTGGGAGCAATAGAACAGATCAAGTCTGAAGGAAAGTTTCGTGGGGCCGTGTACATTGCTAGTGAGACGTTATCTAATAACTTCCTCAATGAGCTACTTACTGTATGTACAGATGGACGCTACATACCTGAGGACCTCGGCGACACCGCTCGTACGGAGAAGATACGCTCAAGAAAGGCCGTGTCCGAGTATTATAAATTAGGAAAGGCCTATACGTATGCCACATTTGGAAAGAGAGTGAGTAAGATGAAGATAGAAGACGTACGTAGAAAGTTTAATAACCACATCATCGTAATCGATGAGGTTCATAATCTGGCTGAACTGGGTGCGAGTTATAAGGCGATATGGAAGTTCCTACATGTGGTGCAAGGTTGTAAGGTTCTTCTATTGTCAGGTACTCCAATGCGTAATAAAGTCTCGGACATAGCTTCTGTTATGAACCTTATCCTTCCTGGAGATGACAGACAGCTGCCTACAGGAAAAGAGTTTACTGATAGGTACTGTAAACGCGTAGGTAAAGATCTATACTTAGTAACCAAAAGCGGTGCCAACGAGCTCAAGGAAGTATTCAAAGGTCGGGTGTCCTACTTGCGAGGCATCACTTCAGACGTTAAGAGAGCGTTTCGCGGTACCCCAATAGAAATACGGGGTATTAAGCAGAAGGAGTATTTCAGGATATCTGAGAGCAAGATGAGCACCTTCCAGACTAAGGCGTATATCAGAGCGTGGCAAAAGGACAAAGAAGAAGGAGCCGGACAAAAGAAAGGTTCCGGATACTACCGAAACTCTAGGCAGGCTTCTCTCTTTGTGTTCCCTAACGGTAGCTGGGGTACGAAGGGTTTTAGAGCATACATCGAAATGAAGAAGCCAGGGGCCAAGGTCGGGAAGCTTCTGGGTAAGAAAAGAAGAGCCCAACGATACTGGACTCTTGAAGGTAAAAAATTGGAGGGTGAGCTCAGGAAAGGTGGTATCGAAGCATTAGAGAAATATAGTTGTAAATATGCGGCCAGTTGTAAGATCATAGCCCAAGCAATAGCGAAGAATAGATTAGTCTTCGTGTACAACGAATCTGTCCGTGAAGGAGGGGTAATCCTATTCACCATGATTCTGAAAGTTCTTGGATTTACTCAGACTACAGGGAATAGAGTGAGGAAGGGTAGTACTTTCGCGGTACTCACGGGAGACACTGCTAATAAGTCGGAGATCATTCAAAACTTCAATCGGTCCGATAATGTGAAGGGTAGTAGGATAAACGTGATAATCGGATCTCAGGCTGTGGCGGAGGGCATTACCCTCAAGAATGTTCAGGTCGAGATCGTACAAACGCCTTGGTTTAACTACGCTCGCACTGATCAAGCATTGGCGCGAGGTTACCGCGCAGGATCTCATCAGGTCCTTACATCCATAAAGAAGGACGTCGTACAAGATATCTATCTACAGGCAGCAATCCCTTCGGAACCTCCACCACCATCTACTCCTCCACCACCATCTACTCCTCCACCACCATCTA